>Ga0180434_10000340_pt1 | contig 69247 bp, 42 predicted proteins | sample SS_ome_7_FD_132453 | JGI IMG/M metagenome (GOLD analysis project Ga0180434, IMG submission 132453) | Hypersaline lake sediment archaeal communities from the Salton Sea, California, USA - SS_1_D_2 metaG | ecosystem: Environmental > Aquatic > Non-marine Saline and Alkaline > Hypersaline >...
CGGCGGGTTCGATGAGCGCTCATGGGAGACCGGTGTTGCTGGCCGGTGGCACACGGCGGGCTGACAGCCCGGCGTCGGTCATTCGGGGCACCATCATGGCGCCCATGTTCGACTCTACGATTTCAGGTTGGAGCAAAGAGTAGGGGCGGGGCTTGCCCCCGCCCAGACCGCAGGAACGTCTGCCGGTGTTGGATTGCATCCTGCGGGCGTGGCGATTGAAAATCCCCGGACCCCGCCTTGTTGTACACGCGAGCGCATGAAGCCGTTGCGGGCGCGCTCTACTTTCCCATCTGTTCCGAAAATCAGGAACAGATTCGGGATTTTCTCGAAGAGGCGGCATGTGTGCCGGGAGGAGCGAGGCGCTGGCCATCTCTCCTTGACGGCGCCAGATTTTATAGTATAAGCAAGATTATACTAAAGAGGATACTCTTATGTTTCTGGACCGGCGGCGGGAGATGGACGTCTTGCGGCGGAGGCACGAAAGCCCGCGCGCCGAATGCCTCGTCCTCTACGGCCGGCGCCGCGTGGGCAAGAGCGAGCTGGCCGACCGGTTCGTCGAGGAAACAGGGGGCATCCGCCTGCTGGCCCGGGAGCAGTCGGAGAAGCTGCAGCTGGAGGCGTTTTCCGGGGAGCTGGCGGCGTTCTTCGAGGACGAGGTTCTGGAAGCCCAGCCGTTCACGAGCTGGGACGCCTTCTTCGCCTACGTGGCAAGGAAGGCGGAGAACCGCCGCCTCGTCCTCTGCCTGGACGAGTTCCCCTACCTCGTGTCGGCGAACCGTTCCCTGCCCTCGATCCTGCAGGATCACTGGGACCGGCGGCTTTCGAGAGGAAGGCTTTTCCTGATCCTGTGCGGCTCGAGCATCGGGATGATGGAGGGTCTTTTGGGCGCGAAGAGCCCGCTTTACGGGCGCCGGACGGGGCAGATCCGGCTCCGTCCCCTTCCGTTCTCGGGGGTGCTCGAATGGACCGGAGGGGACCTGGAGAAGGCGGTGGAGGTGCAGGCGGTGTTCGGAAGCACCCCGGCCTGTCTTCTCGAGCACGACCCGCGCAGGGGCATCCTCCAAAACATCCGAAACGCGTTCCTGCGCGAGGACGCGTTGCTCTTCCGGGACGTGGAGTTCCTGCTCCGCCAGGAACTCCGCGAGCTTCGCAACCACTTCTCGATCCTTTCGGCGATCGCGCGGGGAAGGACGCGTCTCTCGGAGATCGTCAACGACACGGGCCTGGACCGGGGCGTCGTGACGAGGTATCTGGCGATCCTGTCGGACCTTCATCTCGTGGAGCGCGAGGTGCCGGTGACGGAACGGAAGCCGGACCGTTCCCGGAAGGGCCTGTACCGTCTTTCGGACGATTATTTCCGATTCTGGTTCCGGTTCGTCCATCCGTCGATCCAGCGCGTGGAGCGTGGGCGTGTGGACGAGATCGTGGAGGGGCGGATCGGGCCGGCGCTGAGCGGTTTCATCGGTCCCGTATTCGAGCGAGTCGTCCGGGAGGCGGTGGAATCGCTTGGGGAGGCGGGGACGCTTCCATTCCGTCCGGAGCGGATCGGTCGGTGGTGGGACCGGCGCGAGGAGATCGACGTGGTGGCGCTGGGGGAGGGTGGCGGGCGGATCCTGTTCGGCGAGGTGAAATGGAGCCGCGGGGTGGACGCTTCGCGGCTTCTTCGCGCGCTGCACCGCAAGACCTCGGGCGTCGCCAGGGGTCGCGGGCCGGTGGACGAGCATTTCCTCCTCGTTGCGCGCAGTTTCAAGCGCAAGGCGCCCGGGGCGATGTGCCTGGGCTTGCGGGATCTGAAGGGGGCACTCGAGAGGTGAGGGGGGGGATGGGGATTGTGGATTTCAGATTGGAGATTTCAGATTTCAGCGGTAGAAAGGGACGCGCATGCTGTCGTTGTGGATTGGGATTTGAGACTTGGGATTTTCTCGAAGAGGCGCGCGTATCCCGGGCCCCGCGGTCTCCCACCCCAGGGCCACGGCGATCCGCCCTTGGACGCCTCCCGATTCATGTCATCTGGAGATGTCCGGTCGCCTGAGGGGACCCGCCTTTTCGACGATCCGCCTTGCTGTTTCAGACAGCCACTTCTTGAAGGGTCTCCAGGAAGGGATGTCTTCGGCAGGGGGCAGGCTACCCAGATATTTGCCGAGCAGGTCGCCCAGGGCGTGCCAGGATTCTTTGAACGTGCAGAGGATTCTCCGGTCCGGGCGATGCAGGGGGATGCCATAACCCCGGATGCCGGAAGCGAGGAGGGCTTCGAAGCAGGCGAGGGCCTGGCGGAGGAGGAGGTATGGCAGGTTGGGGACGGGTCTGTACGCGAAGTGGCGTCCGCAGAGGGCCGCATCGACGGTCATGCGCCGCAGGAGGTAGCCGAAGGTGTCGGCGTGCTGGTGGATCACGCGGGCTTTCGGCACGCGCACGATCGCGAAGCCGGCCTTCAGGGCGCGCGCGGCCCAAAACATGTCCTCGCCGAAGGGGACGTCGGGGAAGGGGAGGTCGCCGAGGAGGAGGGATCTCCGGATGCAGGAGGTGCAGTTGTCGAAGGAGGCGAGGTCTCGTTTCCTCCGCGGAGGAAGTGCTTCCCAGGCTTCTGCAGAGGGCAGGCGAACGGTCCTGGGTCCCAGTTTTTCCCTACGTCTCGACCTGCGCAGCGTGACGGGTGAGGCTTCTTGGGGGGCGATCTGGATGCCGTAGGCTCCGGCCACGTCGGGGTTCTCCAGGGGCTCGACGAGATTCTCGAGCCAGTGTGCATCGGCCGGGACGGCGTCGGCGACGGTGAAGACGAGGGGTTCGGTGCGAGTCTTCTCGGCGGCCAGCTGCCGGGTGCGTCCGTGGGAGAAGGTTTTGGCATCGGTTTCGAGCACGTCGGCGCCGGCGCCCTGGGCGGCTTCGGCCGTACCGTCGGTGGAGCCCGAATCGACGACCAGGACGGAGATCGGTCCCGCGTAGTCCTGTCTATAAACGGCTTCGATGGAGCGCTGGATCAGGATCGACTCGTTCCGGGTGGGGAGGATGACGGTAAGGCCGGGGGTGTCCCTTTCACGTGAAGCGTGTACGTCCATGGGCATCTAGTCAGAATGGGGCTTTTTCCGTGGGAGGGTGCCAGATCCCTTCCCAGTCCGGTCCTCCATTGGACAGGACGTCGGCGTATTTTTCCACAACGGGAGCGGACGGTCCTTCGGCGATGATCCTTCCTTTCCAGAGCAGGATCGTCCGCTTGCACATCTCCACGATCTGTGGCCCGCTGTGAGAGACCAGGACGAAAGTCCGGCCCTCTTCCATGAACGCCTTCATCTTCGCCAGGCACTTTTCCGAGAAAGCGGCATCCCCCACGGCCAGGATCTCGTCCACCAGGAGGATGTCCGGGACGGTATAGATGGCGATGGAGAAGGCGAGGCGCATGACCATACCGGATGAGTAGTTCTTGATGGGGACGTTGATGAAGTCCCCGATCTCCGAGAACTCGAGGATGTCCTGGAAGAGCTTGTCGGTATCTTTTCTCGTGATTCCGTAGAAGCTGGTGTTCAGGTAGACGTTTTCGCTCCCCGTGAGTTCCGGGTGGAAACCGACGCCGAGTTCGATGAGGGGTGAGATTCTCCCCCGGGTACGAATGGTTCCGGTTGTCGGCGCCATGACACCCGCGATCAGTTTGAAGAGGGTACTCTTCCCCGAGCCGTTGGGGCCGATGATGCCGATGGAATCGCCCGCGCGGACGGTGAGTTCGATATCCCGGAGGGCCCAGAATTCCGTGGCCTTTTCCCGATATCGCGGGTTGAAGATCCCGACGAAGCGGGACTTGATGCTGGGATTCGGATTGAACCGAATCATGAACCGCTTGGAGACGTCGGCGATGTCGATCACAGAGTCGGTCATAATTCCTCAGCGAATCTCGGATCGAGGCGGCGGAAGAGCCATCCGCCGACAGCGAGGCTGATCAGGGGCCACAGGACCATGCCGATCCACGTCACGGCGTCGGGGAAACGGTTCCAGTAGAGGAGGTCGTGGCAGCAGTTGATGTAGATCGTGCAGGGGTTCAGCATGAAGATCCAGCGGAATCGGTAGGGGATCAGTTCGAAGTTGTAGATCACGGGCGTGACCCAGAAGAGGGCCATGGTTCCCACTTCGGTGAAGTGCTGGAGGTCGCGGAAGAGGACGGTCAGGGCGGAGAGGAGGAAAGCGATCCCCATGGCGAACAGGAGGAGGAGGAGGATGGGTACGAAGTAGAGGAGGTTGAACCAGACGAAGCTGGTCTTCCAGAGGAAGATGAAGGGGCCGAGTGCGACGAGTGCGATGAGGAACTGTATGAAGCAAAAAAGCGTCATGGAGATGGGGAAGGTCTCTCTCGGGAACTCGACCTTTTTCAAGAGACCCGCATTTCCGACGACGGCGGTGGTGGAGGCGTTGGCGGCCATGCTGAAGAAGTTGAAGGGAAGCAGACCGGCGAGGAGGAAGAAGGTGTAGTTCTCGAGCTGAATACGAATGATGTACTTGAATGCGATGGAGTAGATGATGATCATCATGACGGGATTGAGCAAGGACCAGAGGATTCCGAGAATGGACCCCCTGTACTTCAGTTTGAGGTTCACCCGCGTCAGGTTGGCAATGAGCTCGCGGTACTTCCACCGGTGTTGATGAGGTTGCTTGAGCAGAAGAAAGAGCAAGAAGGCAAGGAGGATGATTGCCGGGTAGATGTACTTTCTTCCAAGGACGGCGAACCGGGTGAAATCACCGGGGGCGATTTCGAGGGCGGGAACATCACCTGAAACGAGGAATCGAATCCCCGTATCCTTCCATTCAACCGTCGAGATACCCCGCAGGGGGCGAGTTTCGCTCTGGAGCGCATCCGGACTTAACGTCTTTTCCCGTATGAGCTTGCGGATGCGAATGCCGCGGATCTCCACGGCGGATCCTCCTCCGGTCCAGGAGAGCCTCATCCTCTTGATCTTCCCGAGCGGAAGATCGAACGTGGCTTCGGTCGTTCCGGATTCTCCTCCCTTTCGAGACGGTTGCGTATCCTGATCTGTGTATCCCCGGCCGAAGTCGTAAGCCATCCGGAGGGTCTCAGGCGCCGGATTCTTGAAGCAGACGACGATGGAAGAGCGTACCGGGAGGTCGACGGTCTCCGCGAGGAGGATTCCAGCTGCAAGAAAACACAGACAGACAGAATACCGGATGCGAGCAGGCATTGGATCAGAATCTCAAGTCCGCCGCGTTGATCTCCAGGCCTCCCGTGGCGGGAATACGTTCATCCTGGTGAAAAGAGCAGTCCCGGTCGATGGGATCCTACGGCCATGCGTCATGGTGCGGTCCCGGATCATTTTCCATAGAGGGGGGAACATGACATGCAAACCAGAGGCTGTCAATGGCTTTCAACAAGTTCACGAGGGCAAGGATATGCCCATCCGCTGGATGGCCAGTGCGGACGGATTGGATTTGTATTGAATTTCCGACCCGTCCTGAGAAATACTAATATGGATCATACGGAAACGTCACGATCGATCCTGTTCGAGGGATGATGGCATGTCCAAGCGCGTCCTGCTTGTCCATCCTCCTTTCAATCGTCTGAAGGGTTTCAAGGATATGTATTTCCCCCTGGGCCTGGGTTGCCTTTCCGCCTATCTCCACGAAAATGGATTCCACGTGCGGATCTACAACGCTGAAAATCCTCCAGGTGAGATGCCTTTCGGCTGGTTCTCCGACAATGTGAACCAAACGCTGCTGCAGATCAGCGAGACGTATCTCTCTGCCCTCGAAGATGACGATCACCCCGTTTGGCAGGAAGTCCGGGAGACCGTGTCTGCATTCAATCCCGACATCGTCGGGATCACCGCCATGACGGCGAAGATCGGGTCAGCCGCGAAAGTGGCCCGGATCTGCAAAAGCCTTCGATCCGAGACGACGACGGTTCTCGGAGGCCCCCATCCGACGGTCGATCCCGAACATACCCTTTCCCTCGGCGCCGTCGATTTCGTCGTACGAGGAGAAGGAGAGGAGACGTTTCTTGATCTTTGTCGGGCACTATCAAGCGGGAAACACGACTTCAGGGACATTCCGGGACTTACCTTCCAGGAGAACGGCCGTCCTCTCCACTCGCCTGACCGGGAACTCCTCTCTTCGCTGGACGAACTTCCGTATCCAACCGTGCTGGGGAGGGATCTTTCGATCTATCCTGAACGTTACATTCCGGAGGCCTTCGGCCACATCGCGACGCTGCGCGGATGCCCGTTTCGTTGCGCCTTTTGCAGCGCTCGGTGCACGTGGGGGCGCCGGGTGAGAACCAAGTCCATCGCGAGAGTTCTTTCGGAAATCGAGAAGATTCGGGACAAGCATGGCATCCAAGACTTCTATTTCTGGGACGATAGCTTCACGTACAACCGGAAACGCACGCTGGCGTTATGTGAATCGCTTTCGAACAGCGGAATGGGACTGTCCTGGGGATGTACGACACGGATCGATTTGTTGGGTGAGGACATCCTCCTCGCCATGAAGGAAGCCGGATGTCGTGCCATCGATCTCGGCATCGAGAGTGGAAGCCCCCGGATGCTGGAGCTGATCAACAAAGGGATTTCCATCGATAAAGTGGATGAGGTTCTCAGGAAGGTTCATGATGTGGGAATCGCCGCGAATGCCTTTTTCATGATCGGGTTTCCCGATGAGAGCGGGAAAGACATGCTGGCCACGGCAGAAATGATCGACCGTATCCGGGCGGACAACATCGCCTTCTCGGTCTTTACACCCTATCCGGGAACAGAACTCTACGATACGGCTCGAGAATACCGTTTGATCCCGGAGAACATGAACTGGAACGGTATCTCGCACCAGAGTCCCGAGAACCATTTCGTTCGAGATGTTCCGCAAACTCAGTTCCGTAAGCTCGTCCACTTCCTTGCGACGATGGTCGACGGGAAAAACGCGGGCGATTCGACGCTTCGGAACATCGCTTTGGAGGACATCCGGTTCCTCACCCGCTGCATGCGAAATGGTACGCTGGACTTCTCTGAAAAGGACGTTGGACATCCAAGAACCAAGGAACTTCGCCGGACAGGATGGATCATTCAGGAGTATGCCGATGAGGGCGTCCTCTTGGAGGGGGCGGTCCGCCTGGTGAAGACGCTTGGCGTCGAGCGATACCGGCATCGGATTCTTCTGCTGGGCCCGGATGGAGCGCCCGAGCAGGGCGGAGATTCCATCTCAGGCGGCGTCCAAGCGCTTCAAGACTGTGGGGCGCAAATCGTGGCGAGCGCATCCGATCTGAAACGATGCGACGTCGTCGTGGCGACCTGTTGGAAATCAGCGATGTTCCTCCACGGCATGCCGCGAGGAAGCCGCAAGGTGCATTTCGTGTTGGACTTGGAGCCCGTGCACTACCCCGTGGGAGGGCGGTATTTCGAGGCCGAGAGCGCCTTTCGCCTCCCCTTGACTCGTGTGACGCAGGGCCGGTGGCTGTCCTACGTCTTGCAGGAACGTTATGGATTGGACGTGGAGTCCCTGGACTTCGCCATGGAACCTGACGGCGTCTCCGGCGAAAGGGAGGTCGAGAAACGGCATCAGGTCCTGTTCTATGCCCGCCCTCAAAAGCCCGCCCACTGCTTCCTCACGGGTGTGAAGGCCCTGGAAATCGTTCAGAGGGAGGAGCCCGATGTGGAGGTCATCGCCTTCGGAGAGGAGGATCACCCGCAGATCCGTGATCGCTTCCAAGACCGATTCCGTCTCGTACGCTTCGACGAAGACCGCGCAACGGTGTTCCCCTCAGCCAAGGCGGGACTTGTCATCTCCATGACGAATCCTCCCTGGGTGGCCTTTTCCATGATGACCCACGGGTGCGCGGTCGTTGACATCGACCGTGAAAACAACAGGTACGACTACCCGGAGAACGGCGTCCTTCTAGCCGAACCGACCCCGGAGAGGATCGCGCAGGGAATCCTCCTGCTCTTGCGCAACGACGAGAAGCGAACGCGTCAGGTCCAGCAAGCCATGCAAGTTCTCGCATCCCGGAACCCGGCATCCAATGCCGATCGGTTCGAAAACAAAACCTTGGACCGATGGTCGAGATTCGGACGTTGAACGAGACGGAGAGATGATGGAATTCACAGGTGAACGAGTCGTGCCGGGCGCAAGGAACTGCGAACCGAGTCTGGCGAAGAAGATTTACCAGGAGCATATTGCACGGTACCGCTTTGCTCTACATTTTGTGCAGGGCCGGGACGTGCTCGACGTCGGTTGCGGCGTCGGGTATGGGGCGAATTTCCTCGCAGAAAACGGGGCAGGGACCGTTCTCGCTTTCGATGTCAGCGGGGAAGCCATCGAACACGGGAAGACTCATTTCGCCCATGACCGGGTAGAATACGCCGTTTGGGATGCTGAACGGTTTGACGCGGGACGCAAGTTCGATGTGACCACCTGTTTCGAATTGATCGAGCACGTGAAGGCCCCGGACCGCGTCCTTGACAACATAGTGAATCATCTCGGAGAAGAAGGAGTCCTTCTTCTCTCCACGCCGAGAAACACCGGGGAAAAAAGATCTTCCTTCCACGAAAAGGAAATGAACTACAGCGCGCTGCGCGCAATGCTCTCCCGAAGATTCGAGTTCGTGTCGTTTTTCTACCAGAACAACCTCTACGTGACACACATCTCCGATTCGAAGCCCCTGGAGAAGGACTTCGTGAAGCAGACGATGGAAGGCGTGGAGGTCTTTGGAAGGAACGGTTGCGACGTATTTATTTGTGTCGCTTCGAACGATCCGATAGAGATGCCGCCGGATGTCCTTCTTTTCAACGACGAGTCCTACGTGAAAAACCTGGAACACGATAAACATGTCATTGAGAGGGAAATGGAAAAGCAACGGCACTCTCTGCTTGTCGATGAAAGGGAGACAGTGGATCTTGCTTCGAAACTCGACAGCATGACGTCAGCCTGCGAGAAGAAAGGCCTGGAAGTCCGCGAGCTGGATCGGAAAAACACCCGGCTCGAGTTGCACCTGTCACGGGCGGAGGATGATCTGAACGCCTTGAAACGCGAACTCGAGGAAAAGGAAAAGACCGTCCAGGAATTGAGCGTGGAACGATCGGAACTTTGCGAGTCTCTTGAAAAGACCAGGAACTCCGTCGAGCAAGAAAAAAAAGAACTTCAGGATGCGACGGGGAAGTGCGCGGAGCTCCGGGAAGCACTGGAAAGAACCCGACTTCTTGCCGAGGAACGGGAATTCACACTAACAAAAATCTACACATCCCACGGCTGGCGCGCCCTTTCAGCCTACTACGCGATACGGAACCGGGTTTTTCCTCCACATACCAGGCGGAAGCGCATGGGAAGCCGGGTGTTCAGGTTGCTGAGTGGCGGGACAACGGCGAACGCCCCGGAAGGAGAGCCCCACACGACTTCCATCCCGGAAGAAACGGGATTGGAGTTGCCTCAGGATGTGGCAGAGGAGGAAGAACCATCAACGCCCCAGGTCAAAACACTAGATGAAGCAGTTCAGTGTGATGCCCTCTACATCGTCGGGTGCATCGAGGGGGAATCCAAACGCTACAGAGTGTTCAACATGATCGAGGCGCTGTCGGAAAAAGGATTCCATTGCGAAGCAGCGTATGACTTCAACATTCCTGAACTCATCCAGAAAGGTTTTCACGCCAAAGCCCTGGTTCTCTTTCGCTTGGGGCACAGTGATCATGTGGAATCCCTGGTGAAACACTGCCGGAAACATGGAATCCCCGTCGTCTTCGACGTAGACGACCTCGTGTTCGAGCCCCAGAGCGTCGATTTCGTTCGCACTTACGCCCTCATGTCACAAAAACAGAAGCAGGAATACATGAGGGGCGTGAACCTCTACCGCAAGACGCTCCTTCTATGTGACATGGCCCTCACGACAACGGAATTCCTTGCCGACAGGATTCGGAAACTCGGAATTCCGGCACATGTCATTCCGAACACGTTGAACCGCGAACAGCTGGCCCTAGCGGAGAGGCTCCTGCAGCGGAAGAGGGAAAGAGAAGATTCAAAATTCCGCATGGGGTATTTCCCCGGGACGAGAACGCACGAAGTCGATTTCAAGGACTGTGAAGCCGCGCTGCTGCGCTTTGTTCGGGAGAACGAAAACGCGCGCTTCATCGTGTGCGGCGATCACGAGCTCGGCCCGGAATGGAAAGCCTTGGGCCATCAGGTGGAGGAAAGGCCATTCACGCCTTACATGGAGATGCAGGCGCTCATGGCGACGCTTGACTTGGCCATCGCTCCGCTGGAAAGGAAGAACCCGTTCACGGAAGGGAAGAGCCAGGTCAAGATCATTGAACCCGCGATCGTGGAAGTCCCCACGATCGCTTCCGATACGGCGGGATACCGGGAGGGGGTCTCGCACGGGATCGACGGATTTCTCGCCAGATCGGAAGAGGAATGGCTCCGTTGGCTTCGTCTTCTTATGAAGGAACCTGAGACTCGAAAAAAGGCGGGGAATCTCGCACGAAAGCGTGTGCTGCACGATTTCTCTCCAGAGTCGGCGGGAAGCCGAAGTGCATCGATCCTGGACCTAGATCGGACGCCTGACAGTGACAGCGGTTTCAACGGCGGAAGAAACAGGGTCGGCCGTCAACCCACTGGGGCAACACCCGAAGGCAGAGAATGCCTTCCAGATGCAAAGGACCTTCTGACATGGTCGCCGGAAGGAACTTCCTCGGGCCCAACAAACCCGGATGCCCGCGTTGCCGAGAGGAAAGCCTTGTCAGAAATCTACCTTTCGAATACGGCTTCATGGTTTCGGGTCCTCCTCACCGAGCGCACAAAAAAGGTGCTGGATGCCTTGGCTCGGACCGATGATCTGCTTGGTGCGACGGACAACTCCGCCTTGAACATGTTGGCAAGCTTTGTTCGCACACTGCAACCGGAACGGGTACTGCAACTGGGGACGCATTGTGGATTTTCCGCAATAGTTCTCGCGGATATTCTCAATACGAATTCAAGAAAAGGACAACTTTTTACCGTAGATATCAACCTGGAGGCACATCAACGGGCGAGAAGACGCATCAGTGAAGCTGGATTGAATGATGTAGTTACGTTTCTCGACGGGGATTCCACAGAAGAGAAGGTTCTATCCGATCTTGTTAGACATGGACCATTCGACTTTATGTACATCGATTCCTCTCATACTTATAAGGGAACCCTCCGAGAGCTGGAAATCTATTTGGGAAAGGATACCTTCCTAAAAAAACATGCCGTCATCTTACTCCACGATGCAGGGATCACGCGTAAAAAGTATAACGAACCGCTGGATGGGGGGGTCCCCAGGGCGGTCCGGGAATTCGTCACCCGCTTTCCACTCAAATACCCGGCTATAACGCTGGATGTTCCGGTCTGGCCCAATCCCTGCGGTCTTGCTCTCCTCGTAAAAGTGCCACATACGCCTTCCGAGGGGAGCCTGAAAACGGAAAAAGAAGCCCCAGAAACCCGAGACCATCAGTCGGAAACCTTCGTTCCTCAGGCATTGAAGATCTCGATGAGAGAAAGTTTCCCTCTGTACCGTGGAAAACCAAGAAACATGCCCGGTGAATCTCCAAGAGTCTCTCTTTTTCGCCTCATCGAGGAGGTACTTGTCAAGGCGAACATGGGTCACCCAGAACAACGCCGGGTGCACTTTGGACAGATCTTGCAGTACCTGAAAAGAAACATGGATACGACGTTCGAGGGAGTGAATCCTTTCCGTGGGTACTCCACTGAATACATGACGGCCCTCTCTAAGGTCAGGGAACGATATCGAGGAGTAGGCGCAAGACACCTGGAATTGGGAACGTATGATGCTTTTCCCGACGATCGCGTCCGTCGGATCATTCAAGACGATGGCCTCTCCTTGTTTGTTCGACTGGACAAGAATCCCGAGTGCAATCCTGACGTCGCAGCGGATTGCTGCACTTTACCCTTTCCGGACGCCTGCTTTGATCGTATCGCGTCCAACAGTCTGTTCGAACATATCGCTTATCCACACAAAGCGATCGAAGAAGCATTTCGAGTGTTGCGGCCCGGGGGCATGCTGTTTGCCGTGGTTCCTTTTGTCTTCACGGTACACGGGTGTCCAAACGACTACCTCCGATACACGGCGGAATTCTTCGAACGCGTTTATTCCGATATAGGGTTTGATGAGGTTTATTGTGAAACGAATTTCGCCGGAGGTCTTTACTACACGCTGCATCAGTGCGCTAAAGCGGTTGTCGTGAACGAATCGTTACCTCCGAATATCGCTCTGGCCATGCGGGAATTCCACGAACTTCTTCTTCTTTGGCTCCGCGCGCTGACCCCTTTCGATGCGTATTTCATCGACGGTTCCCGGAATTTCTATCATACGCTGGAATGCTTCGCCTTGAAGCCCGGGCGTTTCGAACCTCCGGATATGGCTCTCACATAGGGCCTTTCGGAAGATCGCGACAGAAACGAGAAATCGTCGAGAAGATGACGCTGGGAGATTACATGGCCCCTCCAGACAAAAGGATCGGCTGGCTCGTGGCGACCCTGATCGAGGGCTCCGGGGGACACCGTACGATCTTCCAGAACATGCAGGCCCTCATGGACGCCGGGCACAAGTGCCACATCTTTCTCGAAACGCCGGATCCCGCGGATCGCAAACGTCCGGGATTCCTGAAAGAAAACGAAGAGAAGCTGGCCTCCTATTTCGGCGTCCGTGGCCCAAAGCTACACGCCGGATTCAAGGTCAAAGAAGATCTCGATCTTGTCTTCGCAACGGTGTGGTACTCCGCCAAGCCGGTCGCCGAAATGAGTGAAAACGTCGTCAAGGCCTACTTCGTCCAGGATTTCGAGCCCCTATTCAATCCGGTCGGAGATGGGTACCTCCAGGCCGAAAACTCATACCGGCTGGATCTGAACGTCATCACCATCGGACGCTGGCTCGCGGAAAAACTCTCCCGCGATTTTAAATGCCCGTCTTCCTATTTCGATTTCTGCGCCGATCTGAATGTATATCGCCCCGTGACCGGCGTGGAAAAGGAGAAGTCCGTCTGTTTCATCTTCCAACCAGAGAAACCTCGCCGATGCGCACACATGGGCCTCAAGGCCCTGGGAATCCTCAAAAACAGAATCCCCGACGTCCAGATCTACCTGTTCGGATCGAATCAAATCCTGGATCCGGGTTTCGAACACCAACACCTCGGCATCGTTTCCGTGGAGGAATGCAACAGACTGTACAACCGATGCTCGGTAGGTCTTTGTATCAGCTCGACGAATCCATCCAGGATCCCCTTCGAAATGATGGCAGCAGGGCTTCCCGTCGTAGATGTACATGGGGAAAACAACCTGTACGATCTGCCGGAAGGTGGCGTCCTCCTTGCGGAACCAAATCCAGAAGCACTTGCACATGCGCTGGAAAAGCTCGTCTTGAACCCTTCGGAAAGAAGGAGCATGGGGGATTTCGGGCAGCGATACATGAAGGATCGCGACCTTCGCAATGGGTATCAGCAGTTCCTGGATGCTGTGGACGCTCTCCTTTCTGGAAATTCTTTTCCCAGTAAGAATATGAATAAAATGTACAACCGTGCCCCCCTGGGACCGCCGGAAGAAGTTGAAATGATCCCTTCGGGAACCGACGACACGCATCATCAGCTTGAGGCGATTGCCGAGTTGAACCGTATCGAAAACTCGAGGTCTTGGAGACTCTGGCTTCGCCTGAAGAGAAATCCTCTCTACCGTGTCTTGGCGCGATGCCGATTCGGACCCAACTGGCGTGAAGATGGAAAGATGAAGGACCCTCGGATGAGGCTGAAGTACATTCGGCAGAGTCGAGGATACCGGCTCATCCTGTTCGCGAAACGTACACCCTTGTATTCACTGTATCTGCGAACTCGACGCGGGAAGGAAGACTGACTGTTGAGCGCGTCTTTGTAGGGATCTTCGGCTAACCCGGGTTGGAGGATCAACGAAGAATCCGAAACAGTTTCGAAATCGTACTGGCCCATCCATCCTGGAGCAGGCTCGCGAAAAAGCGCGAGACACTCGTCCCGAAGAATCCAGGCGTGCCGAACCGCTTGTAGGGCGACACCGCGCGATGATCGGCGGACTTCGCCGAAGCGCTCAAAAATTTCACCAGATCATCGACGGCGGCGTCCCAACCGCTCTCCAAGCCAAGGGAGCGAGATGCCTGTCCATACCCGGCACGGAGCTCCGCATCCATGAGACGGACCATGCCTTCCGCCATCGCATCCGTATCCCCCGGGGGAACCGTGATTCCGAGACCCCTACTCTCGACAAGATCCGACACCCAGTCTCCCCTGGTCGCGAGGAGAGGCAAACCGGCGCCAAGGTAATCCCAGAAACGCGTCCGGACCGCGAAGATGTTCTCGAGGGAGTGAATATGCGTGCTGAGACCCACGTCCGATTCGAAAAAATAGGCTTGACGCTCCTCGTAGGGGATCCAGCCGTCGTAGAAGAAAACCTGACGGTCCATGAGCCCGAGCTTCTTCGACAGGTTCCATGCGCGTCTGGCGGGTGTCGAAATGTCGTTCGGCCTCTGCGGGTGACGAAATCCCGTGAAGAAGATCTTCGCCTCGGGATGATCTCCCCGGATTTCCGCCAGGGCCTTCAGCGGCGTGAGCGGGTCCGTCCACTCCCAGATCCCACCTCCCCAAAGGAAAACGACGTCCTTCCCGGCGATACCGGGATGGACGCCCTTGAGAACGCCAGGACCCTTGGGCGGAACGTTGAACGAAACGCCGAAAGGAACCACGCCAATAAGCGATGCAAGGCTTGGATCTTCCATTGCCGTCAATCCGTTGACACGGCCAAGCGCGGACAACATGCCGAGCCAGAAGTGCCGCTGCCTAGGACTACCGCAGAAGAAATAATCACCGACCTGAAGGGCTTCGCGGAAAAGATCCAGGTCCGATTCAATGCGAAGGTGAATATCCCGGCGACCACGGTATCTTTCAAGATTCTCGAGGAAAAAGGGGCAGATCAAGTCCACAGCGACGGGGATGTCCGACAATCGAAGTGCGGGCATGTCGCGAAGCGCGGTCCCCTGTACGATACATGCGTCCTGTCCTGCCAGAAGCGACTTCGGGGGCGTTCCCTTGATTGGTACGAATCGGAAACCTCTTTTCGGATCGCTCGATTCCTCGTCCGTCGAAGCAAGGATAACCTCGAATCCGCGTTGAGAAAGAGCTTCGGCGATCTCCACATGCCTTATCCCGATGCCGGCTATACGCTCACCGATCCGATCGGGCGTGATGATCAGAACTCGTTTCGCTGTGCTGGTTCCCACGTTCGGCCCCCATGGGGAGACGGCTCATGATCTTCTGAAGCATCTCCCTGCAAAACCGGAGCACGGCATCGGCGTTTGGGGAGTGAGCCTCTGCTTCCGCACACTCTATACCGCTTTACCCTTCTCACTTCGCCACGATCCGCCACGGGCTCCCGCCCAGGATCTCGTCGAACGCGTCCGGGGAGATGCGCTCCTCGTCCGGGTTCTCACGATTGTAAACGTGGCTCGCCGTGCTCAGAAGCAGCGTGTCCGGTTCCAGGCTCATCCAGCCGTGATACACGCCCGGCGGCACCACCAGAAGCTTCGGCGACCGGTCCGAAAGCACCGCCACGTCCGCCTTGCGGTAGGTCGGACTCCCCTTACGGTCGTCCACCAGCACGAACTTCGCCGAACCATGCACGATGCTAAACCAGTCGTGCAGCTCCGCGTGCTTGTGGTACGCTCGCACCACCTTCTCGATCCGGTCCCCCACCATGTACACCTGGCCGAACTGCACCATGAAGTCGTCCGTCGCGTGGATCACCTCGTACAGGTACCCCCGGTCGTCCTCGTGCACCGCCAAGGGCACCAGCTGGACGTCGTGGATGTTCATGGAAGTCCTCCTTGTTTGGCTACGTATGTACGTGCAAGCAGACTACGCCAGAAGGCCCTTCTCGCGCAAGTACCGCGAGAGCGCGTCGCGCCAGTCCGGCATGGGCGCCACGCCCAGGGCCTCCAGGCGCCGGCTGTCCAGCCGCGAGTAGCCCGGGCGCGCGGCCGGCGCGTCGAACTCGGAGGCCGAGATCTTCTCCGCGTCCGGCTCCATCCCCGCCAGCCGGATCGCTTCCGTCGCGAACTCCCACCACGTGCACCCTTCGCCCCCCGTCACGTGGAACACGCCCTCCCCGCCCTTCTCGAGCAGCGCGATCGTCGTCCGCGCAAGATCGAACGTGTAGGTCGGGCTCATCGTCTGGTCGTCCACCACCCGCAACGACTCGCCCGCACGCGCCTTCTCGATCATCTTCTCCGGAAACGTGCTGCCCTTTCGGCTCGTCACGATCCCGAACAGGCTCGAGGTCCTCACCACCGCCGAGCCGGGGTTCAGCGCCAGCGTCAGACGCTCGCCCGCCAGCTTCGAGGCCCCGTACTGGTTCAGGGGCTTCTCGGCGTCCCCCTCGAGATAGGGCTCGGTGCGCCCCGCGCCGTCGAACACGTAGTCGGTGGAGAAGAAGCACGCCTTCCGGCCGAGCTCCTCGCAGGCGCGCGCCACGTTCGAGGCGCCCATGGCGTTGACCAGGAACGCCTGGTCCGGCGCCTCCTCGCAACGGTCCACCTGATGGAAGGCCGCCAGGTTCACCGCCACGTCGAAGTCCGCGCCGGACAGCGCGCGGCGGACCGAGCCGAGGTCGCGGACGTCCAGATCCTCCAGGTCCAGCCCCGTGAACCGATCCGGGGGCAGGTGCTTGGGGAACTCCTGCCCCAGCTGCCCGCCCGCGCCGATCACCGCGAATTTCATGGCGCACCTCGATAGGTCAGTAGTTCTTTCGACCCTGATTGACATGATTTCCATTCTGATCTACATGATCTTGACTAGAGGAGGCCATTCCTTTCCCGAAAAAATCATGTTGATCAGAAAAAGATCATGTGAATCAGGCTCGAGAAGACAACGCAGCACCGAAAATGTTCTCGCGAAAACACCATATTACAGCGGGTCGCCCCCCATCTTGGCGATCCGGTCGCGCATCTCGCAGAGCAGCTCCAGCCAGCGGATGTTGTAGAAGATGGGATCCGCGTACTCCACGCCCGATTCCAGGATGTCCCACATGGCCGACACCTCGGACGCGAGCTTGGACTTCGGCTCGAAGCCCAGCAGATCCCGGCTCCTCGCCCCTTCCACGTTGTAGCTGCGCACCGCGCCCACTTCCTGGACGTTGAGGTCGAGCTTGATCCCGCTATGTCCTTCCAGCTGCCCGCGGACCTTGCGGGCCAGGTCCAGGATGCGGGTGTTCTCGGAGAGGACGTTGATCACCTTGCCGTGGACCTTCTCGGCCGGCGCCTCCACCGCGAGGCGGTAGGCCTCGACGGCGTCGGCCATGTTCAGGATGGGGCGCCACATGCGGCCGCCCGCGTGGATGGTGAGCATTCGCCGGGCGAACGCGTCCTTGGTGAAGGTGTTGGCCACGAGGTCGTAGCGCATCCTGCCGGACTGGCCGTAGATGGTGCCTTTCCGGAGGCAGACGGGGGAGAAGCCGTCGGAGGCGAGATCGAGCAACGCCTTCTCGGCGAGGTGCTTGGACAGCGAGTAGGGGGCCTTCGGTTCGACGGGGTAGTCCTCGTCGCGGACCGTGTCGTCGGGGTCGAGGGTGTAGTAGATGGAGCAGGAGGAGGCGAAGACGAAGCGGGGCACGCCGGCGTCCCGTGCCGCTTTCGCGACGTGCGCGGTGCCGTCGCGGTTGATGGACAGGTTGGCCTCGGGGTTGTACTCGGCCGTGGGATCGTTGGAGATCCCGGCGAGGTGGACCACCGCGTCGTAGCCCTCGAAATCCTCCCTGGAGGTCCGGCGGATGTCCTTGACCTCGAGCCCCACGCGGTCGCGGCAGGGCGCGAGGGCGCCGTCGCCGAAGACGAGCTTGTCGAGGACGTCGACCTTGTGTCCGTGTTCCAGCAGGTGGGGCACGAGCCGCGCCCCCACGTAGCCCGCGCCGCCGGTGACGAGCACCTTCATGGATGATCCTTTCGTTCTCTGGGAGACCCAGGGTGCAAGCGACCATTCTCTCGATTCGGGCGAGCATTGCAAGGCCGGGGCGGGAGGAGGCTCACCGCCGAGGGCGCAGAGGACGCCGAGAGGGAAAAGCCAGAAAGAGGTCAAGTTCTCGGGTTCAATCTTGGAGGGCGAGGGTCCCCCCGAGCCAAAACAGTGACGGCTCGCCAGGAGGCTCGCCCTCCAATTCGGCTGAGCCCAATCCCTACTGCGGCTGAAATCTGAAATCTCCAATCCGAAAGCCCTGCCCGACGCCGCGCCTCCGCGGCTCGCGCGAGGAAACCCTTGACTTCGCGGAGGACGCATCCTATGGTAGATGCGAGAGGTTTGTAGTAACTCTATGCGGCGTTCCGACTTGAGCGGAAGAAGACGGAGCGCCCCGGAATCTCCCCCCCCAGAGTACGGCCGATCGGGTGGTCCGCTTGCCGGCGTCGCCGGGAGGGCCGATGGACCTTTCCATCGTCATCGTCAACTTCGAGACGCGCGAGCTCCTGAAGGAGAATCTCGACGCCGCGCTGGCCGCCGCCGAAGAGGTGGACGGCGAGATCCTCGTCGTGGACAACCACTCCGCCGACGGCTCCGCCGCGATGGTGCGCGAGCGCTACCCCTCGGTGCGGGTTCTCGAGAACGAGACCAACATCGGGTTCGCCGCGGGAGCGAACCGGGGCATCGGCGAATCGACCGGCCGACACGTCTTCATCCTGAACGCCGACGCGCGCCTTCCCGAAACGGGCCTGAAGGACCTCCTGGCCTTCGCCGAGGCGCGGTACGCCGCGGACCGGACCGGGATCGTGGGGGTGAGGCTCTTGAACACCGACGGCACGCTCCAGTACTCGAAGGGGCGGTTCCCCACGCTGGCCCGTACGCTGGCAGACGCCTTCCGGCCGCGGCTGAGGCGGAAGTACTGCTTCCGGGGCTACGAGGCGCCGGGGGAGACGGACTGGGTGACGGGCGCGGGGCTCCTGGTGCGCCGGGAGCTCCTGGAGGAGGTGGGGCTTCTGGACGAGAACTTCTTCCTCTACTACGAGGACGTGGATCTGTGCTGGCGGGCGCGGAAGGGGGGGTGGAAGGTGGCCTACTGTCCCGCCGTCTCGATGTACCACAGCAACCCGTACGCGGGCCGGGAGAAGGCGCTGGCGTACATTCCGGTGGAGATCCGGCGCTCGCACCTCTACTTCTACCGGAAGAACTACTCCGCCGTCTCCTTCTCGGCGCTGTGGCTGATGACGCTTTTCTACGCGCTGGGGGGCGCGGCGGCGGGCGCCGTGCCGTGGTTCGGCAACGGGAACGGCCGCCGCAACGGCCACGTCCACCGCCGCATCCTCAAGGAGGTGCTGTTCAACGGGCATGCGAACGGCAAGGCGAAGGTGCACGCCGATCAGGCCGTTCCGTCTTCCACGAACACGCCATGACCCACGGACAACGTTTCCTTCTTCCGCCGCTTGCAGCCCTCCTGGCGATCGTTGCAGGAGCGATCCTCCTCGTCTCCTTTCGAAACGGAGAAGACGCTTCCGTTGAGGTTCCGACAAAAGAAGGCCGGATGCAGGCCGGAGGAGGCGAAGCGACCCCCCTCCCTGCCACGGACCTTCCCGCCTTGGAGGGGCCGCCCACGCCTTCTCAACCTTCCTCCCAGGAGGGACCGCTTTCCTCGAAAGACCAGACAGGACGGATTCGATTGCGGCTGATCGACCCGTCCGGCCGGAGCATCGATAGCGGAACGGTCACCCTGCATGCCCTGGGAAAAGGCGGAAGCGGCATCCCGATGCTGATGAACGTTCCCGGCGAGTGGACGGCCGAGGGAATCGAACCCGGCCGCTATTCGGTTCACTACGCTTATTCGAGCGCCGCCCCCTCGTTTCCGATCTCCGAGCTTCGCGTGACGCCGGGAGAGAAGACCCTCAAGGAGGCGAGGCTCGTGCTGTTGAACCTGCAAGGAACCGTGACCGAGGCGGGCACCGGCGCTCCGGTCCAGGGCGCTTCCCTGTTCGCCGGAAGAGATCGCGATGAGGCCCCGATGAAGAAGCTCACGGTCACGACCGGCCCCGACGGGGGTTTCGCCGTGCACGGGCTTCCGATCGATCAATGCCGCCTGACTGCGCGGGCTTCCGGCTACGGCATGGGTTCGGAGCGCGTCCGCTGGTCGCGCCGAGAGTCCTGGGCCACCGTGCGGATCGAGCTGCGAAAAGCCCCAGCCCTTCCGGTCGATTTCGGGGCGGACCCTCCGGCCACGCCTCCGTTGATCCTCGCGACGGGAAGGGGATTCGAATCGGAACGGGAGCTCGAATCGGGGTGGATTCCCCTGGGCGGCACGGGCCCGGGGACCTACTGTCTGGACCTTTCGCCGGGGGAATACACGGTTCTCCTTCGTAGGGAAGGGAGATCGAAACCTCTGCGCCTTCGCCTCATGCAGGAGGACTTCGAGCGCGGGAGGGTGGACCTCTCGCGGCGTGTTGAAGAAGACCGGTAGCAGGCCGTCAAGGCCGAGATCATCAACTCTCCTGTTACAAAAGTACATTCGATATCTGAATCCACGACCGTCTTGGAGGGCGAGGGTCTCCGAAGGACCCGCCATAGCCCTTGCATCGGCAAGACAGGCGGCGGCGGGCCCCCGAGCCAAGAAGGAGTCGGCTCGCCAGCCCGTACTTCGCCGCTCGAATCTTTCGGTCCTGCTTCGCCTGTTTGCTCCTACCGGGGCTACGCAGGATCTTCGAGGCTACGTAGGGTCCTCCGTAGCTCTCGCAGTTGCCGATAAGCGAAGGAGGAGAGGCTTGCCCTCCAAACCCATCTGACAAGCCGATGTGGGGCAAAGAAAAACCGCCCTCTCTCCAGAGGAGAGAGGGCGGTTCGTTCCGTTTTTCCTGAGGGTGCTCGGGACTACCGCTGGCACCAGTGATTCAGGTAATAGGTTGTTTCCGTCGTCCCGCTCACCGTCTTGATTTCCTTGTCGTAGATCGGATTGTCGCCGTTGGCCGTCACGCCTCCGCGATACTGGTCGTCCGGATCGGAATAAATGTCGTCATCAAACGTCGCGCTGCCGACGACGTCACTGAAGGTCCAATCGCCGTAACTGCTGATGCAGATGGCGAACACCTTGTTTCTGTAGAGGACGACGCCCGTATGGTCGTCGTTCTCGGCGCTATTGTTCGTCCCGCCGTCGTTGATCTCCCAGACGTTGGTGGTCGTGTCGAACTGGTAGGGAGGAGACGCCGCGCTGTCATAAATGATACCGACGCGGGCGACCTCCGCGTCGTTTTCTATCGAATAGAGCCAGCCCGTGGCGCCGTTGTCGACGTACCAGAACTCGCTCCAGTCCTCAGTCAAGTTGGTCGTGTCGGTCACGGTTGCGAGGGTCCAGGTCCCCCCTCCATCCTCGGTGTAAAGGATCCCGTCTTCTTCTCGGGCCGCAACGCCCGTGTTCTCGTCGAAGAAGAAGAACCGGTGGGTGTCAGTGTGGGAATAGTCACTTGCAATGGTACCCTCCTGGAGGGTCTCGGTGGGCGAGGTGATCGTCCAGGTCCGCGCGGTGCCCGGGTCGACCTCGGTGGAGACCATCTTCCACATACCGTCGTATTCGTCGATGTTGTCGTTGGCGAACCAGACGGTGATCGTCGTGGCCGCCCCGCTGGCCGCGGCCGTCTCGACCGCGTAGACGCATTCGGCGCCCTCCACCTCGTATTCCCAAATGCCGGTCTCGTAGACGGTTCCAACGGTAGCAGTCGAGTCGTCCGTGGCGCCCCAGGCAATGTCATCGGTGTCGTTGAAGGCGGTGGCGGCGCCAAACGTCTGGATGTTCCTGGCCACGAGGTACATGGTGCCCTCGTTGTCCCAGCATGTCACGTCGGCCGTGACGTAATCCGTCCCGGGATTTCCGGTGTCCTGGTCCTGGGTGATCGTTGTCCCCTGAACCGGGTTCGTGTCGCCAGTATCGAGGGAGATGCTGGAGATGCTCATCTCAACGTACGATACGGTTCCGCCGCCGGCATCGGTGCTCCAATTGTTCAGCTCGTCCCAGGTCTCGCCCGCGTCCTGCGTGAAGAGGATCAGGCCCTCGGAACCCACCGCGATCCCTTCCAGCTCGTTGACGAAGTGCATGTCGCTGATCACGGCATACGTGGTCGTCGTCCAGTAGCCGTTCGTGAGGTTGATCGTCGCTTCGGTCCAGGTCGACCCGCCGTCATCGGAGTAGAAGATCACCGAATTGTCGCTCGCCCCGTCATCGTCTCCGAAGGTCACCAGGCGGCGGCTGGCGTGACCGGGGATCCTGAGGACCTCGACCAGGTCCACTTCGATCCCGATGGAAGCACTCGCGTCCACCTTGGTCCAGCTGAGTGCGTCTCCGCTCACGAGCACGTTCCCGTCATCGCCCACCGCGATGAGAGACGGCCCGAATGCCGGCGCCGGCGCCGGATCGTCGTCATCCTCGGACGTGCATCCCGCGAACGGGATCAGAAGACCCGCCAGGGCCAACATGAGTAACAGGTGCTTGTACATTTCCTTTCCCCCAAAAAAAACGGTTGGATGTGACTCTCTCTTGTTCCTCTCAGGGCGGCTTCCCCTTGGAAAGCCGTCCAACCAAGCAGACCATAAAATACACCCGATCGAAACTTTGTCAATTTCTTGTTTCGAAAATATTCAAAAAATTTTGCGGCCCGCCCGGCCGCCCAGGGACGCGTGGGAACCACGCAAGCCGGCCGCACAGCCGCTCTCCCATCGCCCATCCCCCATCGGCACGTCGAAGGGTCGCGGGCGCGGGCTGACGTTCGTAGTCAGCCACGTAGACGAAGTCGGAGTGGCGCAGCAACGCGGGCCAAGGTTCGTAGTGAGCCACGTAGCGGTAGCGGAGTGGCGCAGCAGCGCGGGCCGAGGTGCTGCGGGTGCTGCGGACAGGATGTCCGCGCTCCCGGCCGCAGCCGCGGGATCGAACACGAAGTCACCAAGGCACCAAGGCACGAAGAAGGGTAGGGATGGGCGAGGGGATTCGGGAATTTCGAATTGAGGAATTTGGAATTGAGGAATTTCGAATTGAGGGATTGAGGGATTACTAAGGAGTGCAAAACAGGGTCGACACCGAGGCTTTTTCGACACTGAAAACGTTGAAAGAACACGTTGCTTCGGTCCATCGTATTCTGCACTCGTTTGTATCGCTAGACTGGTACCATCGGTCCAGTGTCGTCCTTTTTCTCGAAACACTTCAGGGGGGGGCTGGGGAGGGACAGCGTCCCCCCCAGATGTAGAGGATGTGGAAAAATCCCCTCGCGCAGGGAACCAGGGATTTTTTCACAGCCTCTCACCCACTCAACCACGCAATCACCCAACGAAGAGAAGCCATGACTCGCCTGCACCGCGAACGGCTCCCGCAAGCCCCGGTTGCCCGCCTTCACCCCGGCCTGTATCATGAGCCCTTTCCGGACCTCGCGAGAGCCCCATGCGTACGCTGATCATCCTCGCCCTCCTCGCCGCGCCCGCTTCCGGCGCTTCCGCCCCCGGCGAGTCCGGCCTCCTCGGCTTCCTGGAGAGCGGCCTCGCCTCAACGGCCGGACCCGGCCCCGGGAAGACCGCAGACGCCCCGCCCCCCGCCGAAGAGGATGGCATCGACGCCACGAAACTGCTCGTCAGCTCCGGCCTGGTCTCGAGCGTGATCGGCGGCTACCTCGTCTACGGCTACACCAAGTGGTGGGACGACGAGCTGGAACCGTTCCACTACTCCGACGAGGGGGCGCTGCAGAAGGATTCCTACGTCGGGGGCGTGGACAAGTTCGGCCACCTCTGGGGATGCCTCGTCCTGCACCGGGGCATCTCCGGCCTGCTGCAGTGGTCCGGCGTGGATCCCCTCCCCGCCACCCTCGTCGGCGCCGGCCTCGTCCAGGCCCTCTTCCTCTTCGCCGAGATCGAGGACGCCTTTTACGACTACGGCTGGTCGGATGCGGACATCGTCTTCAACCTCCTCGGCTCCGCCCTCGGTCTCGCCCTCGACCTCCTTCCCGCCCTCGACGACCTCGTTGACTTCCGCGTCTGGTACCGCCCCACCCCCTACCTCAACCGGCGGGATTTCAACGTCGCCGAGGACTACTCCGGCCAGAAGTTCTTCCTCGTCCTCAAGGGGGGCGGCGTCCCCTTCCTCGAGGGCACGGGGCTGGAATACCTGGAGCTCTGGGCGGGCTACGACGCCCCGGGCTACCGGCGCTACCGCGAGCGGCGGGAGCGGCGCGTCTTCTTCGGCCTCTCGCTCGACCTCGGGCGCGTGATCCGCGAGTTCCTCTTCCCCGTGCTGCGGCCCCCCGAGGTGGCGGAGATCGCCTCGGACTTCCTGTTCGAGCACTGGCAACCCTACCCCGTGCACGCGCCGGTCTACCAGCACACCTTCTGAATGGTTTTGTTCGTGCCTTGCGCCCTGGTCCGTTCGTGTTGAAGGCGCTTTGGCGCGGCTCACGGGGTGTGGGGGGCCTCGCAGGACCCGGGGGCGGGGACCTCGCGGTCCGGGTCCTCGGGCTCGCGCACGCGCAGGAGCAGGGCGTAGAGGGTGGGGGCGACGACGAGGGTGAGGACGGTGGCCACGGAGAGGCCGAAGATGACGGCGGTGGACATGGGGCGCCAGAACTGGGACATCTCCTTGCCGAGGGCGATGGCGCCGTGGTGGAAGTCGATGTTGACGCCGATCCACATGGGAAGGAGGCCGCAGATGGTGGTGATGGCGGTGAGGAGCACGGGCCTCAGCCGGGTGAGGCCGGCCTCCACGACGGCGTCGAAGCCGCACAGGCCGCGCTCGCGGAGCTTCTGGATGTAGTCGATGAGGACGATGGCGTTGTTGACGACGACGCCGGCGAGGCTGATCACGCCCACGCCCGTCATGGTGACGCTGAAGGGCTGTCGCGTGACCCACAGGCCGAAGAAGACGCCGACGAGGGAGAGGAGGACGCTCGAGAGGATGATCAGGGGCAGGCGGAGGGAGTTGAACTGGGTGATGAGGACCATGGCGATGAGGAAGATGGAGACGACGAAGGCGACGAAGAGGAAGTCCTGGGCCTCCTTCTGCATCTCCTGCTCGCCCGTGAGCTCGATCTTGTTGCCCTCGGGCAGCGTCGCCCGGAAATCGGCCAGCGCCGTTTCGATTTCCTTTCGCACCTCGGGCCCGCGGTAGCCCTTGGCGACGTCCCCGCTGACGGTCACGACGCGATCGCGGTCGATGTGCCGGACGGACCCCTTGCCGCCCCGGATCTCCCAGTCGGTCACGGCCGAGGCGGGCACGACGCCGTTCGGGGTGGTGATGTAGAGCTTGTCGAGCATGCCGAAGCCCTGCCGCTCCTCCTCCTTGGCGATGACGCGGACGTCGTATTCCTCCTCGCCCGCGCGCACGACGCCCACCTTGCGGCCCATGTAGGCGGTCTGGACGGTCATGCCCACGGTGAGGGGGTCGAGGCCGATGAGGGCGGCGCGCTTGCGGTCCACGGCGACCCGGAGTTCGGGCCGGCCGGGCTCGTAGTCGTCCTTGAGGTCGACGACGCCGGGGACCGCGCGCACGATGCGCCTCACGCGGGCGGCCAGCCGCCCGAGCAGGTCGTAGTCGCGGCCGTGGATCTCGATGTTGACGGGGGCGCCGGAGGGGGGGCCCATCTCCTGTTTCTGGACGCGGATCTCGGCGCCGGCCACGTCGGCGAACGCGTCGCGGAACCTCTCGATGAGCTCGGGCGAGGGGACCGTGCGGTCCTCGATGTCCTTGAACTCGACGGAGACGCGGGCGAAGTCGGGCATGGCGCCGCCCACCGAGACGAGGCTGGAAGTGCCGCGGGACCCGACGCTCGTCACCACGTGTTCGACGTCGCCGTGCTCGTCGACGCGGCGCACGCCTTCCTCGACGCGTCGTGCGAAGCGGTCGGTCTTCTCCACGCGGGTGCCTTCGGGCATGGTGATGTCGATGGTGCAGCTCTGGGGGTCGGTGCGGGGCATGAACTCGATCCCGGGCGCCGTGAGGAAGTAGAGGGCCGTCATGCCGAAGAGGACGAGGAAGGCCACGGCCGCGACGAGGGCCTTGTGGCGGATGGAGGCCACGAGGAGCCGGCGGTAGCCCCGCATGAAGGCGTTCAGCTCCCGGCCTTCCGCGCCCCAGCGCTGCCCTTTCGGGACGTTCATGAGGGAGGCGCAGGCGGCGGGGTTCATGACGAGCGCGACGAAGAGGGAGGCGGTGAGGGCGACGATGATGGTCAGGGGAAGGAAGCCGAAGAATTCGCCCACGACGCCGGGCCAGAAGAGAAGGGGGGCGAAGGCGCAGAGGGTGGTGATGGTGGAGGTGATGATGGGCCAGGCCACCTCCTGGGTGCCCAGGATGGCGGCCTCGACGCGTCCGTGGCCCACCTGCTGGTGGCGGAAGATGTTCTCCACGATGACGATGGCGTTGTCGACCATCAGGCCCAGCGCGAGGATCAACGAGAACAGGACGATGAAGTTCAGCGTGACGTTCATGACCATCAGGGCGGTCAGCGTCACGAGGAAGGTCATCGGGATGGCGCCGCCGACGAAGAAGGCGTTGCGGAACCCCAGCGCGAACAGGACCACGCCCACCACGAGGAAGAAACCCGTGGCGATGTTGTTGTCCAGGTCCACCACGATCATCTCGATGAACTCGGACTGGTCCAGCGTGAGGTCCAGCTCGACGCCCGTGGGGATGCGGCCCGATTGCCGCGCCCGTTCGAGGACGTACTTCACCCCCGCGGCCGTGTGCAGGATGTTCTCGCCCGACTTCTTCTGGATGATCAGCGACACGGCGTCCTCGCCGTTGAAACGGCTCAGCGTGTCCTCGTCCTGGAAGCCGGGCACGATCTCGGCGAGGTCGCCCAGGTAGGTGGCGTGCTCCCCCTCCTGGGTGATGACGATGTTCCGGGCGGCCTCCACGTCCCGCTCGAACTCCATGGGGAGCCGGATGTCGTAGGTCCGGGATCCGAAATCGACGGACCCGCCCGAGATGTTGACGTCCTGCGTCGTGTAGCGGGCCACGAGCAGCTCCGCCGGGATCCGATAGGCCGCCAGCTGGTCCGGGTCCACCTCGATGCGGACCTCCGGCGTCAGCCCCCCCGCGCGACGCACCTCCAGAACGCCCGGCACCATCTCGATGTTGTCCTTCAGCTCCTCGGCCACCTGCTTGAGGATCTGGAGGTTGTACCGGCGATCGTCGTTCGCCTTCCCGTGGACCGTGACCACCATGATGGGGAAGTCGGAGGCGTTGATCTCCATGACGGAGGGGTCGTCCGCCTCCGAGGGCAGGCCGGGACGAGCGCTCTCCACCTCGTCCTTGACGCGGCGGATCGCGTCGTCCATGTCGATCTCCGGCTCGAACTCCAGGATCACCGTGGAGAACCCCTGCGCGCTGATGGAACTCATCTGCTTCAGGTCGTCGAGGCTCTCGAGCGCCTGTTCCAGCTCGCGCGTGACCGTGTTCTCCATGTCCTCCGGGCTCACCCCCCGGTTTCCCGTCATGACCAGCACCACGGGGATCTCGATGTCCGGCGCCGCCTCCCGCGGCAGCACGAGGTAGGCGTACACCCCCGAGACCAGGAGAAGGGCCATGAGGACGAACACCGTCGTCCGGCGCTTCACGGCGTAGTCGGTGATGATCATTCCACGACGTCCTCGAGGGGGCCTATATGCTTCTTCACCACCTTCACCTCGTCCCCCTCGCTCACCATCTTCTGACCCTCCACCACCAGCGCCTCCCCCGGCTCGAGCCCCGAGGTGATCTCCAGCACCCCCGCCTTCTTGATGCCGATCTCCACCGGCCGGATCCGCACCACCCCCTCCTCCACCACGTAGACCAGCAGGATCTCCCCGTCCAGGACCAGCGCGTCCGCCGGAATCACCACCGCGCCTTCCTTCGTTCCGAGGTTGAACGTCACGTTCGCGATCAGGCCCGGGCGCAACGGGATGCGCTTCTCCTCCCCGGGGTTGGACGTCTTCACCACGACCGGGTTGTCGATGTCGATCTCCACGGCGAAGGTCTGGGTCCGGGGGTTGGCGGCCGGCGCCAGCATGCTGATCTTCCTCTCGATCTCGAGATCCAGCACCTCGAAGCGGATTTTCGCCTCCTCCCCTTTCCGAAGATGGACGAAGATCCGCTCCGGCACCCCCAGCGAGAGGGTCAGGGGCGTTTCGGGAATGACGTCGAAGAGCGGGGAGCCCGGCCCGGCGAACTCGTCCTCGTCCAGGAAGCGGCGGATCACGACACCCCGGAAGGGGGCCTTCACCTTCGCCTTCTTCACGGCGCTCTCCGCCAGGGCCAGGGAGGCCGCCGCCGCGTCGCGCTGGGCCTCGAGGGCCCGCCGGGCCTCCTCCGTGGCGCCCTCCCGGAGCAGGTCCACCGCCTCTGTCGCCCGCTTGTACTGGGCCCGGGCCTGCTGGAGGCCCGTCAACGCCTGGTCCACCGCCTCCTGCGGCACCAGGTCCTCCTCCAGAAGCGCCTGGCGACGCTTCGCGATGGTCTGGGCGAGATCCAGCTGCGCCTTCGCCGCTTCCAGGCCCGCCTCCGCTTCCCGGACCTGCTGTTCCCGCGCGCCGCGCTCCAGATCCTCCAGCCGCGCCTTCAGCGAGCGGACCTGCGCGTCCGCCTGGGCCTTCCGCTGCTCGAGGTCCGCCGTGTCGAAGACCAGGAGGATCTCGCCCTTTTCCACGTTCGTGCCCACGTCCGCGGGAACCGACTTCACAATGCCCGCGATCTCCGCGCTCAACCGGACCGTCTTCTCCGCGTTCAGCCTCCCGGGGAGGTCCACCTCCTTGTGGATGTCGGACGTGCGGACCGTCCAGGTCTCCACGTTCGTCTTCTGGTGCTTTTTCGGAGCCTCTGGAAGGGCGGGCTTGCATCCCGCGACCGCTCCCAGCCACGCCGCGACGAGGAGCCAGGCCGCCTTTCCCGGTAGGGTTCTTTCCATGATCGACCTCTGATCGTCTGCGCTTGCGCGCCGGGACGAAGCGCCCGGCGCGTCCCGCCTTCAGGCCCCTTCGAGCCCGTCGACGAGCTTTTGTATGAGGCGGAGAAGCGTCTTCCCTTCCTCCGGCGTGAGCAGGGCCATGAGGGCCTCGGAGAACCTCGCGGCCGACTCCCGGTGCCGGGCGTACGCCTTCTCCCCCTCCTCCGTCAGGCGCACCACGACGCGCCTGCGGTCCGTCCTCCCCCTCTCCCGCCGCACGAAGCCCTTCTCGATCAGGCGGTCCACCACGCCCGTCAGGCTTCCCGGAGAGATCGTGAGCGCCTCCGAGAGCGAGCCCATGGACAGCGGGCCGTCCTTGCCGATCTGGACCAGGGTGGCCGCCTGGGCCCGCGTCAGGTCCGCGTCCTCCTCCGGCGGGGACAGCGCGCGGACGTGGTGGTGCAGAAGGCGGCGCATGGCCTCCTGCATCTGCGCGCCGGTCGTCTGCAACCCCTCGTCCAAGGGACCTCCGAGATCCGGATGGAAAATCCTAAAAAGGGAAGGGAAGGAGCGCAAGACAACTTTTTGATTCATAACCCGGACGAGCCGGAATCGAAAAGGTTGAAGGCTCGTCCGGGTTCTATACGGGACTAATCTCCGCGGGCCGGGTCGGCGCCCCCGAAACGCGCTGCGAGCCTCTTCGCGACGCGCGCCAGCGACGGGCGCCGGTCCAGCGCCGACAGCCACCGCGCGGGGATCTTCGACGCCCCGTACCACGCCCCCGCCAGCGCCCCGCACACCGCCCCCGTCGTGTCCGCGTCGCCCCCCAGGTTCACCGCCAGCACCAGGCAGGCCTCGAAGCCCTTCGCGTTCAGAAAAGCCCACAGGGCGCATTCGAGCGTGTCCAGGACGTAGCCGGTGGGCCGGAGGTCCGCCGCCTTCTTCCCCGCGGGGTCGGGCAGCGCGTGGCTCTCGTCGCGGGCCGCGAGGATCTCGTGCGTCTGCTCGAGGAGCGACGCCTTGTCCTTCGCCGGCCCGAGGGCCCCGGCGACCAGCAGGTTCAAGGCGGCCGCGCCGAGTCCGGCGAGGGGATCGTGGTGCGTGATCCCGGCGTCGGACTTCGTGTGGGCGATCAGGGTCTCGGGTTCCGAGGGGAAGGCCAGGGCAAGCGGCGCGCAACGCATCAGCGCCCCGTTGCCCGCCGTCTTGCCTTCCACCTCCGAGTGGACCGCCGCGCTGGCCTGATCGATGTCCATGCCCTCGGCGATGCGGGTCAAGGAGGCCCGCGTCGTGTTGCCCGCGTCCCTGGGACCCGACTTCAGCCACGCGACGTAGCGGGAGGCCGCGTCCTCCCGGTCGAACGCTCCCTTCTCGGCGAGGCTCTCCGCGAGGCACAGCGCCATGGCCGTGTCGTCGGTGGTCTCGCCGGGCCTCAGATGGAGCCATCCTCCGCCGATCATCTCGCGCACGGTTCCGTGTTTGATCCGGATCTGGGAAGGGGACATGAATTCGAGCGGCGCCCCCAGCGCGTCTCCCGCGCCGAGACCGAGCAGGCATCCGGCATAGCGATCTTCCAGCATGCCGATAGGGTGCCAAAGCGAAGGGGAGATGGGAAAGGGGAAAAGCAGGGCGGGCCGAGGTTCGTAGTGAGCCACGTAGCGGTAGCGGAGTGGCGCAGCAACGCGGGCCGAGGTGCTGCGGACAGGATGTCCGCGGTCCGTGTTGCAATTCGGAGGCGGGCCCCGCACAATCGACAGGTCTCGACCAGGAAAGGACGGCGTCATGCTGGTGCTGGGGGTCACGCATCCCATCTCGTGGAATCCCGCGGCGGCGCTTCTCGACAACGGGGAGCTCGTCGCCATGGCGGAGGAGGAGCGGTTCAACCGCTTCAAGTACGCCCCCCGCATCGCCCCCTCGCAGGCCATCGCCTACTGTCTCGCGGAGGCGGGCGCGACGCTGAAGGACGTGGACGCCATCGGCGTGGGGTGGGAGCGCGCCGAAGCCCAGTGGAAGAAGACGAAGCGGTACGCCTGGGATTACCTCGCGTCCCGGCTTCCCTTCGACCGTCGCGACAGGAAGGTCGCCTACGTGCGGCACCACCTCGCCCACGCCGTCGCCTCCTATTTCGTCTCGGGGTTGCCGGAGGCGAACGTCATCTCCCTCGACGGATACGGGGGGGCGGAGGCGGGCCTCCTGGGCATGGGAAGGGGGGCGGATTTCGAGACGTGGACCTCGATCCCCACGCGCCTGTCCTGGGGCCACATGTACGGGAAGGTCACGGAACGGCTGGGATTCGGGTTCCACCGGGACGAGGGCAAGGTCATGGGGCTGGCGGCGTACGGCACCCCGCAGCCGGAAGAGGCGACCTTCGTGAACTGGAACCGGGCGATCCCGGCGATCGATCCGAAGAAGTTCAGGGCCTTTCTCGAGCGCGTGCCCGCGCGGCGCCCCGGCGATCCCTTCCTCCCCGAACACAAGGACCTCGCGGCCACCGCCCAGGATCTTCTCGAGCGGGGCGTGGCGCAGATGGCCCGGGCGCTGCATCGCAAGTCCGGCCTGCGGGCGCTGTGCCTGGCGGGCGGCGTCGCGCTCAACTGCTCCATGAACGGCCGGCTCGCGTCGTTGGATTTCGTCGACCGGCTCTTCATCAATCCCGCCTCGCACGACGCCGGAACGGCCCTCGGCGCTGCGCTGTGGGTGTACCGGGACAAGACGGGTCGAAGGCCCACGGGGGTGCTGCATCATCCCTTCTACGGGCCGAGGATCTCCTCCGACCAGGTGAAGGCCTTCCTCGAGGAGGCGGGGATCACGACCTGCGGGCGCGTCGAGGATCCCGCTTTGGAGGCGGCGGACAGGCTCGCCCGGGGGGAGGTGATCGGATGGTTCCAGGCCCGGATGGAGTTCGGTCCGCGGGCGCTGGGCAACCGGTCCATCCTGGCCGACCCGGGGGAGGCCGGCATGGCGGACCGGGTGAACGACATCAAGGGCCGGGAGCGCTGGCGCCCGCTGTCGCCGTCCATTCTGGCCGAGGACGCCGGCGAGTACGTGGAGATCGACGGCGTGCGGGAGTCGCCCTTCATGCTCATGGCGTTCCCGTCGCGGGAGACGGCCCGGCGCCGGCTCCCCGCCGTGGTGCACGCGGACGGCAGCGCGCGTCTGCAGACGGTGGGGGTGAACGGGCAGAAGCGGTTCCGCCGCCTTCTGGAACTGTTCAAGGAACGCAAGGGGTACGGGGCGGTGCTGAACACCAGCTTCAACCTGGCGGGCCAGCCGATCGTCTGCACGCCGCGCGACGCCGTGGGGACGTTCTTCGCCTCGGGGCTCGACGCGCTGGTCATCGAGGACTGGGTGGTCTGGAAGTGAGGAGGCTCGGGGATTTCCGGTTTTCGATTTTCGATTTTCGATTTCCGCAGTACGATCAGGAGCGAGGGTCTCCTCCGAGCCGGAACACGGCCGGCTCGCCGGGAGGCTCGCCCTCCAACGCCTGGACGGGCGATTAGCTCAGTCGGCCAGAGCGCCTGCCTTACAAGCAGGAGGTCGCGTGTTCGAGTCACGCATCGCCCATCCGTGCCAAGAACAGAACATTGCACCCGTCAACGTGAAGCACGAAACCATGAAGGAGAGCGATCACACGGACCGCCGGCTTCCAGCCGGCCGCACTTCAGGTCGGATCGCGGACATCCTGTCCGCAGCACCTCGTCCCGCATGGCGGCGCCCCTCCGCCCTTCGACGGGCTCAGGGCGATGGTGAGGCAGGCCGAACCATCGAACCCCTCGCGCTTCGTGGCTCACTACGAACCTCGGCCCGCGCCCCTCAAAAAAACAACCACAGCGCGAATGGCTCAGGAACGAGCTTCACTTCACCTACCGATCCTCTTGATGTAGGGGACGCGGGGATGATCCATCTCATGTCTTTCCCTCACCGCAGGCGCCGGTGCGCCGCCTCCGCGCGCGCCCACGCCGCCTGTTCCTCCTCCGTTTCCGGGCGGAAGGAGGGAACCGGCAGCGTCTCGCCAGCCTCGGACATGGACACCATGAAGACCAGGCCCCGGCAGCAGGGGCGCCGCGCCCAGCGCGTCTTGTCCATCGCCGAGACCGTCGCCTCCACCCCCACCGTGCGCCGCGAGGCGTAGACCACCCGCGCCGAGACCTCCGCGATCTCGCCCTGGCGGACCGGACCCTCGAAGCGCACCGCGTCCATCGACGCCGTGACGAAATGAGCATGCGCGAACCGAGACGCCGCCAGCCCCGCCGCGCGGTCCATCAGCGCGAGGATCCGCCCCCCGAAGGCGGTCCCGTAGGGGTTGGTGTCGCCGGGAAAGATCTCTTCCAGCAGGACGACGGGCGCGCGATCGGGAAGGGGTGCGGACATGGGCGGATTCCAGATTGCAGATTCCAGATTTCAGTCGGTCATGAGCCTTCGGCTCTCCCGGAAACCATGAAAACAAGGCGGTCATCCATCAAGGTTTTCCCCGATATTTCGGAACCGTCGATCATCGATCATGGTTTTTCCCGTCCGACCGCTTACTGGCCCCCGGTCGCTTCGGTCCTCTCCACGAACGACTTCTCCAGGGCCACCCCCAGCTCGTGGGCCAGCTCGTCGAAGTGGAAGCTCACGTTCGAGGTCTCGCACATCTTCTTCACCGTCCGGCTGGCCACCGTCTTCCCGTTGTTCCAGTCCACGAAACGCCCGTTCACCACGACCCCGTTGCCTTCCACCGTGATCGTGCCGAGCACCATGTAATCGATCGGCAGGAGCCCCCTCACCTCGTCGGTCCCCGCCTTCTCCACCAGGTCCGACTGGCTCAGCTTCTGTTCCGCCATGATCTTGTCCAGCCGGTCGCGCTCGATCACGTCGAACCTTCCCCGGTTGAACAGGTCGTCGGCGAGCAGCGGCGAGAAGCTCTCCCCGTACGCCTTCTCGGAACCGGGAGAGTCGAAGTTCAGGACGGCGATGGGGATCGGCTCCCCTTCCACGGGAGGCAGGCCGGAGGGATGCGTGGCGGGGGCCGGCGGCTTCGTGGAGGACGACGTCCCCGTCGAAGCCCCCGACGATGACGAAGCAGCATGGGAAGCAGGGGTCGCCGGGGCGGAGACGGAAGCGTCCAGCTGACGCGCCTTGGCGAAATCCTTGTCGGCCTGGCGACGGTTTCCCAGCCGGGCGTAGGCCGACGCCCTCTTGGCGTACATCCTGGCGACGTCCGGCTTCAGCTCCGGATAGCCCAGGCGCTCGTACTTGGGAATCCACGCATTGTAGTACCGGATCGCCCGGTTGATGTTGGACGGCTTGCCCGTCTGGACGTACCGGTCGCTTTTCGCGATCACGGACTGGATCCGGGACCTGTGCGCTCTGACCCTCGATGATTTCGATCGGCAGGCGATCGGAAGGAGGAACGTCAGGAGAAGCCCGGCGGTCAAGAGACGGTTCATGTGCTTCTTCTCCAAAGCGATTGAAAGGCGAGGTGATTGTAGGTTTCCCCTCTCCCGGGTGCAACACCCGGGTTCCGCGGTCCTTTCCGTTGCGGACGGTTTTCTTGAGCTGCCGCAAAAACCCTACCATTGGGCGATCCGTTCGAGTCGGTTTGCAACTGCTTTGTAACTCATTGTCTGACATGCTCTTTCGGAGATGTTCCTCGATCCGCCCCCGGAGTTCTCCCCCGGGCCCTGGCCTCCCCGGGCGACAGGCGGATCATCGAGGTGGGACATCCGGACCCGGGAGGGATCTCGAGACGATTCGGGTCTTCCGAAGTGCGGGACGTCGGATTCCCTGTAACCTAGATTCAAGTTTGTATCGGATGGTTAACAGTTGCAAACATGCTAGTTTCTTGTCTCCGGTCTCACCCATCTCCAGGGAGAGGATCGGAGACGAAGACCCTCTCAGGGCGAAGGGGGGGTCCCTTTCCCAAGAGGTTGTCCCATTGCGTGTTGGGGATGGGCGGGGCCGGTTCTCCCGTTTTCGGGAAGGAAGTTTCCGGATCCTGGCGCGGAACGTGCTCGACTGCAAGGTCGTGAGAAATCGATGCCTGGGAGAGGAAAGGGTTGGCACAGGACTTGCAAATTTGATGGCGAGAGGAAAAGGAAGCTGTCTGAGGATTAGGCTTGACAGAAACAAGTGCAAATCGTTACATCTGTAGCGACCACCCCCTGGCATTCGATGCGAATCTAGACGGATTCGAAAGGAGTGATGCATGGATCCCCAAAGGCGTTTGACCCTCCGCGGGATGTTCCTGGTGCTGGCCGTGGGATGGGCACTCCTTCTGGCCCCGGGATGTGATCGAGGGAAGGCCCACGACGATCTCAAGGATCTCATGGTGACGAATACGGATCCCTACGACGGGGAGACCAACGTCTTCATCAACGATCCGATCGTGATCACCTTCACGGCGAACATCGACCCTGCGACGGCGAACACGCAGACGGTGCAGATCACCGACCCCAACGGCGCCGTGCCCCAGGGGCGGTTCGAGGTCCACAGCAACGAATTGCATTTCATTCCCCAGTATCCGCCCGGTCTCTCCCCCATGATGACCTATACGGTGGTGCTGCAGGGTTACCCCAGCCAGCCCACTCTCCTGAACACCGAGGGCACGCCGCTCATGCAGACATACCAGTTCCAGTTCGACGCGGGGACGGCCGCGCGGCCCGACACGACACCTCCCTACATCGTCTCCTGCAACATCGCCGACGGGGCCACGAACGTTCCCCGGGACACGAACATCAAGATCGTCTTCAGTGAACCCATCGACACGAGTTCGGCGAGCGCCGGGTTCACCCTGACGCCGATCGGGGCGTCCACCACGCCGGTCACCGGGACGCTGACGCTGACGAACAACCAGACGGAGCTGCATTTCGACCCGGAGAACGGGGCGTTTCCCGGTTATCTGGACGCGAACACGCAGTACCAGATCCAGCTGACGAACGTGATCCGCGACATGGCGGGTCTGTCCATCCAGGATCCCAATCACACGCCTCCCCAGTATCCTCCCTGGACGGTCGATTTCACGACGTCGGGGCAGCCCACGGTGTCCGTTTCCCGGGGCCCCTTCCTCGATGATTTCACGACCAACGCGAACGAGGACGCGTCCAACACGGATGCGGAATGGAACACGGTGACGCCGGGCGCGCTGGTGTCCCGGGTGTTTCCGCAGTCCCTGCCGGTCACGGACCCGGGTCCGTCGGGGAGCACGACGACGGTCACCGAGCCGTTCGACCCGGGAACGGGGGGGGGCGGCTACCGGGCGGCGACGATCATCCTGGCCAGCGAGATCGCCAACGCTCTCGGGCAGCCCTTGAGCAACATCGCCAACATGCCGATCACGCGGCTTCTCTGCAAGACCTCGTCCGGAACCCCCACCGCGGCGACGTACTCGAACCTCGTGGTGCGCCTGGGCATCACGACGAACACGGCGTTTCCGCAATCGGTGGCCAATTTCTCCGGCACGTACCTGCAGGGGACGAGCGTGGTTCCGCCGACGGTGGTTGCGCGTCTTTCCAACTTCACGGTTCAGCCTTCGCCGGCGAACTACCCCGGCTACTTCGAGATTCCCATCTCTCCGACGTTCATCTACACGGCGAACGCGAACGACAACCTCATCGTGGACATCGAGCTGACGGGGGCGACGGCGCAGAACCACCTGGAAGGGGACGACCAGGGCGTGGCGACGCCGCCGGCGCCTCCCAACCAGTGGAGGCGGGCCATCGCCACCAACCCCGCCGCGAACTACGACACGATCACCACTTTCGACCACAAGGTGCCCTACTTCGCCTTTGAATTCGGGGGAGGGCTCGGTTCCGCAGGCGTCGACGGGGCCGGGAATCAGCTGACGACGATCCAGTTTCCGCTCGGGTCCGGCAACGACATCCACGTGGCGACGGGCGCCACGCTCGACACGGCGGCGGCGGGTTACGGGCTGGGTCACCTGAAGGTGAAGAGCCTCACGGTGGATCCGGGCGCCACCTTGACGGTGCATTGCGGGTCCGCGCAGAACGTCCCCACGTTCCCGAACCCCTGCCTGATCCGCGTGGAACGGACCGTCCGCATCGACGGGCGGATCAACGCCGACGGGGGGAACGGGGCGAACGCCGCGAGTGCGACCCTCAGCGGAGGGGCCGGCGGGTTGGCGGGGCCGGGGGCCGGCCATGGAGGCTCGGGAGGGACCGGTGCGGGAAGCGGCGCGGGCAGCAACGGGAATCCCGGCAACGGGTTCGACAACCAGACGAGTACGACGAACGGCGCGGGCCAGGCCGGGAACGGCGGGGCCGGCGGCGGCGGCGGCGGCGGCGGCGGGTACGGCGTCGTCGGTTCCCAGGGGATCGCCGCGGGTTCCGCGACGGGCGGGGCCGGGGGGAATTCCTGGGGGACGCCGAACCTGATCTACTACGCCGGTGGCGGCGGTGGCGGCGGCGGCGGCGGCGGTGTGGCCACGACCGGGGCCGGTGGCGGCGGCGGCGGCGGCGGTGGCGGGTACCTCCACATCCTGACGGAGCGCAACATGTACTTCGGTCCGAACGCCCAGGTGACGGCCAAGGGTGGGCGTGGCGGGGGCGCCGCGGTGCTGGGCCAGGGCGGCGGCGGCGGCGGCGGGGCCGGCGGCGCGGTCTATCTCCAGGCCCTCCAGCTGGCGTTCACGGGTCCGGGGGCCGTGATCAACGTCCAGGGCGGGGCCGGCGGGCTGGCGTCCGCGGGAGGCGGACACGGAGCGCCGCAGACCGGCGTTCCCCACAATCATCAGCTGGCCGACGGGAGGATCCTGATCGAGGCGGCCGTGCAGAACCAGTCGAACTGCACGTTCACGCCTTCCGCCTCCTCCAACCTCGTCCTCATCCGGGGGGGGAGCGGACTCAGCGGGCAGTATCTGGTGCCGCCCGCCACGCAGGCGCAGTCCACGGGGCAGTCGCTGTTCCTCGACACGACGTGCTCCTGGCCCCGGTACCTGGATGCGGACATCAACTTCAGCGACAGCTCGGGCGTGACGACGGTGTACGTGAACTTCGAGGGCGCCGACCCGGACATCACGGCGCAGCCCACGGAAAACCGGACGCTCCTGTACTCCAACGGGGCCGGACCGAACGGGGCCGAATTCCTGCCCTCCCCGTCGACGGGGGGTCAGAATCCCGCCGTCATCGACCTGAACAACGGGGAGATCAACGGCGGCGCGTCGGCCGGGGGCCGGTCTCCGACGGGGGTCCAGCCTCTCAACGGGTTGCGGTACATCCGGTTCATCATCACGCTCGAGACGCAGAACGCGACGACGACGGCCCAGGTGACCCAGGTGACCATCCGGTACGAATATTGATTCCGGGGGGAGCGTTCTCCGCCCTCCAGGGGTTTCGACAAGGAGGAAAGATGAGGCTCGTATTCAGCAGGGGAAGGTTCCAAGCCATGGCTACCGGCGTCGTCCTCCTCGTCCTGGCGGGTTGTCAGCCGGGGGGTCGCCGGAGCGAAGGGGAACCCAACTACCTGGTGATCCAGAGCACGGATCCGGCGCAGGGGGCCCAGAGCGCCTACCTCGACCAGTCGATCATCATCCAGTTCAACCAGGACGTGGACTCCAACACGGTGAACCCGGGGACGGTGAATGTCCAGGGGCCGAACGGAACCGTGAAGGGGACCTATTCGGTGAACTACAGCCAGGTGATCTTCACGCCGGACCAGAACTTTTCTCCCAATACGTCCTATTCCGTGACGATTCCGGGATGGGCGTCCAATCCCTTCTGCATCCTGAGCCTCAAGGGGGACGGGCTCCAGGCCCAGCACGTTCTCTCCTTCAAGACCGGGACCCAGTACGTCCCCGATACCGATCCCCCTTCCGTGGTCGCCATCTACGTGAGCAACGGCACGAGGAACCTGGTCTCCCTGCCGATCGGCGATACCAGCAGCATCACGCTGGACATCTCCCCCGCGACGTCCATCATCGTGGACTTCGACGAGGGGATGACGCCCGGTTCCTTCACCCCCAACACCTTCTCCCTCATCGATCAGAACAACCCGACCACGCCCCTCAACGGGACCTTCCGCTTCTTCAACAAGGACTCCCGGGCCGTCTTCTATCCCGGCACCGCCAACCCGGGCGGCTTCCTCGATCCCTCGGGAAGCGGAACCGGCAACTACACCCTCCTCTTGACCTCGGGATTGCAGGACAACTCGCGGAACCCCGGTCCCAACGACCTGTTCCCCGCTCCCGTCCAGGTCGCCTTCCGCACGCGCGCGAACTGGAACGATCCCTCCTCGACCTCGCCCTACGCCGAGAACTTCTCCGACCAGAACATGCTGGACATCAACTTCACCAACGCGATCTGGAATTCCGCGCCGACGGCCCAGCGCCTCGAAGGCGGATACGGAGCCGCCGCGCTGGCCGGCGCGGGCATCGACGGAGCGTTCTCCCCGACCCAGAGCACGATCCTCTCGACCTCCAAAAGGCCCTTCGGCTACCAGTATACCTCGGTCAATGTTCCCCAGGGCGTGCTTGTCCAGGTGGTGGGAAGCCACCCCGCCATCATCCGCTCCCGGGGCAACATGACCATCGCCGGAGCCATCGTCGCCGACGGCATGAACGGAACCAACCATCCGAACACCTTCAGCGGGTTCGACGTGCCCGGGACGCCCGGCGGCCAGGGCGGGCCCGGCGGATTCGCGGGAGGGTCGGGGAATCCCAGCAACACCTCGAACTACCCGTGGGTGTCCGGCGACGGCCAGGGGCCTTCCAACTCCGCCGGCAAGGGGGGAACGTGGACCGGCCTGGCCTGGTCGACGGGCTGGCCCTGGCCGTATCCGACGAGCGTCAGCGGCGTCTACGACATCAGTTCGTTTGCCGGCGGCTCGGCAACCGCGCAGGATATTCCCGGCCCCGGCGGCGGCGCCGGCGGGTCCTACGCCGGCACGGCGGGCCAGGGCGCCAACGTCACGAGCTTGAACGGCGCGGCCGGCGGCATCAACAACGACGCCGATCCCACCATCAGCGGCTTTCAACTTTCCGACGGGGGCGGATGCGGCGGGGGCGGCGGCGGCGGGACCGACGATCCCACCCCCGGGGACCAGATCCTGGCCTTCCCGGCGGACGACGGCGGGGCCGGGGGCGGCGGCGGGGGCGGCGTGATCAACCTGACCTGCGCGGAGAACTGCAACATCAGCGGGACGGTCTCCGCCAACGGTGGAACCGGCGGGCAGGCCCCCACCAACAACGTGACGCCCACCCTGGGCGGTTGCGGCGGCGGCGGCGGGGCCGGCGGCTGCATCTATATCCAGGCTCTCAACCTCAACGTCTCCAACGCGACGTTGAGCGCCCTGGGAGGCCAGGGCGGGCTTGGAAGCTACAATGGAACCACGACCCCGGTCTGCCGGGGCGGGGCCGGCGGACCCGGATACATCCGGCTCGAGTCGCAAACCGGAACGATCGTCGGGAAATCGAGCGCCAGGATCAACCCCGATCCCAACGCCTTTCCGAACGCGTATTCCGAGTCCTCGCTGACGATCACGGACACGCAGGGCCAGTCGCTCTTCTTCGACAGCCGCGTCGAGGACCCCGATTACGTGAACCATGCCGCCGGGGGCTTCAACCTGAACGTGGTTCTCAACTCCGGGACCATCAAGGTGTTCGTCCAGGGCGCAGACGCCGACAGCCGGGGAGAACCCGATCCACAGACCTACTGGCCCAACGACGCCACCAACACCAACCCCACGTGGGTGATGATCTACGACTCCACGGCCACGAGCCCCTCGCCCAAGTTCACCGGCAACATCGATCAGATCGACCGGTACAGGTTCATCCGGTTCCGGGCCGTCTTCGGGAACCTCCTCAACGTGTTCCCGCCCGGACCGTACGTCACCGACATCACCTTCACCTTTCGCGACTAGGAGGCTGTTTCGGGGCCCGGCCGGTTTCAACAAGGAGGAGAAATGAGGTCTGTATCCAGCAAGGCAATGATCGGCGCCGTGGCCTTCGGCATGATGTTCAGCCTCCTGGCGGGATGCCAGCCGGGAGGCCGTCGAAGCGAAGGCGAGCCCAACGATCTGGTGATCCAGAGCACGGATCCGGCGCAGAGCGCCCAGAGCGCCTATCTCGACCAGTCCGTCGTCATCCAGTTCAACCAGGATGTCGATCCCAATACGGTGTACGAGGCGACGGTGCAGGTCCAGGGCCCGAACGGAACCGTGAACGGGACCTATTCGGTGAACTACAGCCAGGTGATCTTCACCCCGAACCAGAACTTCTCGCCCAACACCTCCTATTCCGTGACCATCCCGGGCTGGGCGTCCAATCCCGTCTGCGTCCTGAGCCTCCAGGGGGACGGACTCCTGACCCAGCACGTGCTCTCCTTCAGGACGGGGACCCAGTACGTCCCCGATACCGATCCCCCTTCCGTGGTCGGCATCTACGTGAGCGACGGCACGAAGGATCTCGTGTCCCTGCCGATCGGCGATACCAGCAGCATCACCATGGACATCTCGCCCGCGACGTCCATCATCGTGGACTTCGATGAGGGAATGAATCCCAGTTCCTTCAACCCCAACACCTTCTCCCTCATCGACCAGAACAGCCCGACCACGCCCCTCAACGGCACGTTCCGCTTCTTCAACAAGGAATCCCGGGTCGTCTTCTATCCCGGCACTTCCAACCCGGGCGGCTTCCTCGATCCCTCGGGAGGCGGAACCGGCAACTACACCCTCCTCTTGACCTCGGACCTGCAGGACGACTCCCTGAACCCCGGTCCCAACGATATGTCCCCCGCCCCCGTCCAGGTCGCCTTCCGGACACGCGCGAACTGGAACGATCCCTCCTCCACGTCGCCCTACGCGGAAACCTTTTCCGACCAGAACATGCTGGACATCAACTCCACCAACGCGATCTGGAATTCCGCACCCACCGCCCAGAGGCTGGAAGGCGGGTACGGAGCGGCCGCCCTGGCGGGTTCGGGCGCGGACGGACCGTTTTCTCCGACCCAGACGACGATCCTCTCGACCTCCAACCGGCCCTTCGGGTACCAGTATTCCTCGGTCAGCATTCCCCAGGGCGTCCAGGTGCAGGTCGTGGGAACCAATCCGGCCATCATCCGCTCGCAAGCGAACATGACCATCGCCGGATCCCTCGTCGCCGACGGCGGAAACGGAACCAACCATCCGAACAGCAACGCCGGCTACAACGTGCCCGGAACGCCCGGCGGACCCGGCGGGCCCGGAGCGTATGCCGGCGGATCCGGGAATCCCTCGAACGCCTCCACGTACCCCTGGGTGTCCGACAACGGCCAGGGGCCGTGCGGCGGCGGGGGCGGCGGCTGGACCGGCACCCAATGGACGGGAAACTGGCCCTACTGGGGAGGCGTCAACCCCTCCGGCTTCCAGAACGTTCCAGGCTCCGGGGGCGGCGGCGGCAATGCCTACGGCGGTACGTCGGGACAGGGATCCAACCTCAACCTCGACGGCGCAGGCGGCAGCGTGAACAACGCCGGCGATCCGAGCCAGAGCGGCTTTCAGATCTCCGACGGCGCGGGATCCGGGGGCGGGGGCGGCGGCGGAACGGACGATCCCATGCCCGGCGACCAGATCCTCAGCTTTCCCCCCGACGACGGGGGCGCGGGCGGCGGCGGGGGCGGCGGTGTGATCAACCTGACCTGCGCCGAGAACTGCGTCATCAGCGGGACCCTTTCCGCCGAAGGCGGAACGGGCGGGCTGGCCCCGTACTACGGATGGTATCCCACCAGCGCCGGCTGCGGGGGCGGCGGCGGATCCGGCGGATGCATCCTCGTCCAGGCCCTCAACCTCAACGTCTCCAACGCGACGATGCGCGTCCGGGGAGGCCAGGGCGGACCGGGAAGCTACTACGGGACGCTGTCCGGAGCCACCTCCTGCGAGGGAGGCACCGGCGGGGCCGGCTACGTCCGGCTCGAATCCCAGACCGGCACCATCGTGGGGAAATCCAGCGCCACGATCCAGCCCGATCCCTCGGCCAACCCCGCCGTCTATTCCGACGGCAATCTGCAGATCACCACGACCCAGGGCCAGTCCCTCTTCTTCGACACCCGCGTCGCGGACCCCGACTACGTGGCCCACAGCGCCACCGGCGGGTTCAACCTCAACGTCGTCCTCAACTCCGGCACCATCAAGGTCTACGCCCAGGGCGCCGACGCGGACAGCCGGGGCGAGCCCGACCCCCAGACCTACTGGCCCAACAATACCACCAACACCAACCCCACCTGGGTGATGCTCTACGACTCCACGGCCACGAGCCCCTCGCCCAACTTCACCGGCAACATCGATCAGATCGACCGGTACCGGTTCATCCGGTTCCGGGCCGTCTTCGGGAACCTCCTCAACGTGTTCCCGCCCGGCCCGTACATCACCGACATCACCTTCCCCTTCCGCGATTGAAGGCGGGCGGGAACGCGATCCAATGGGCGCAGGGGCCAACCCTCCTGCGCCCTTTGGCCATCGCGGTCCGGCATGAACCTTGCCGAGGACCACCGGCATCTTTCCGCAGCCTCTCAGGACGCCCTGCCCGGATCCTCGAACAGATCGAGCGCCCTCTCGAAATCCTCCCATCCCTTCGCCGTGGCGAAGGCGATCCGCGCGCGCCTGGCGTGCGGCGCGAACCTCGACGCCCGGACCGCCGTCTTCCGGACCACGGTCAGGCCCTTTTTCTCGCCGAGCGTTTCACACAGGCGACCCGCGTACGCCCGCAGGAACGACGCACGTTCACCGAGACCCGGCGAAGGCGCCCCCTCCCCCTTCGACAGGGACACCGCGCAAGAGAAGATCCAGGGATTCCCCACCGCCCCGCGGCCGAAAGCCGCCGCGTCCGCGCCGGTCTCGTCGAGCATCCCGAGCGCGTCCTCCGCCCGGAGGAGGTCGCCGCTTCCCGCGAGGAACATGCCCGGAAATCGCCGCACCGCTTCGGCGAGAACCGCACGGTCGGCCCGACCGCCGTAGCGCGCCGTCACGGTCCTGGGATGCAGGATGATCCCGTCCAGTGGAATCGACGCCGCCCCCGCCAGGATCGTCCAGAATTTCTCCCGGCTCGCGGGGGTCTCGTCGAACCCGTTGCGGAGCTTGGCCGTGACCGGGACGTCGACGGCCTCCCGAACGGCGCGGAGGATCGCGAGCGCCTGGCCGGGATCGGCCAGGAGGCGGCCTCCCCGGCCCCGGCGAAGGACCTTGGGTGCCGGACAGGCCAGGTTCACGTCCACGCCGTCGAAGCCCCGTCCCGCCACCACCCTCGCGGCCGCGGCCATCGTCTCCGGGTCCGCGCCCACGATCTGGCCGAACACGGGATGCTCCCCGGCGCGGGGCGACGGAAGGAACCGGTCCCGTTTCCGGGACGCCGTCAGGGCCTCATCGAGCATCATGGGCGTGAAGACGCCGCCCGCGCCGCAGCGCTTGCAGATCAGGCGAAATTCCGCGTCGCCGTATCCCGCCAGCCCGCCCAGCAGGAAGGGGTTCTCCAGGCGAATGGACCCGATCCGAAGCCAGCCCATCTCCCGCATCGCCTCGAGCGTTGCCTCCACGGGAAGCCCGACGACGTTGGTGAAGGAGCCCTCCACCGCCGCGCCCAGGAGATCCCCGGATTCCTGGACGGCGTAGGCGCCGGCCTTGTCCATGACGTCCACGGCTTCGAGGTAGGCGTCGACGGCCTTCTCGTCGAACGGCTTGAAGCGGACGCGGCTCGAGACGGTGAAGGTCTTCCGCCTCGGAAAGCGGCCGCTTTCAAGGCTCACGGCGGTGAGGACGGTGTGGACGGCGCCGGAGAGGGAAACCAGCATGCGGCGGGCGTGCCCGGGATCCGAGGGCTTTCCGAGAAGGCCCCGGGGACCCTCGACGAGCGTATCCGCGGCGACGACGAGGGCGCCGGGTTCCCTGGCCGAGACGGCGCGGCACTTGCTCTCCGCGGCCCGGACGGCGGCGCGCCGGAGATCCTCCCCGGGGCGGGCGGGCGGATCCGCCGGGGGAGCCGCGACGCGAAAGCGTACGCCCGCCTTTCTGAGCAGGGAAGCCCGGCGCGGGGAGGAGGAGGCGAGAACGACGTTCATGGTCGCGTTACTGGAACCGTTCCGCGAAGTGGCGGTATTCGCGCACGGAAGCGAGATCTTTCTCCAGGGCCTTGAACAGCTCGAAGAGGGCCCGCTGGAGCTGGATGTCCTCCTGGTAGTCCTGGATGAAGGGCTCCGCCTTCTCGTCCTGGACGCGATCGCGCAGGGCGCGGCGCAGCAGACGCCGGATGAAGCCGCGGCTTTCCGGCGTGTCGTGCTGGGCGAAAAAATCCTCGAAGGAGGGGAAGGAGGAGGCCCGCGTCCACTGTTTTCGCGCCTCGAAGAGAAGGCGGACCGCCTCGCGGAAGAGATCGTCGAAGTCGGGGTAGGCGTCCGCGTCGAGCCCGTCGAATTTCGTGAGACGGACGAGGGCGTCCTTGGAGGCCGGGTACGTCCGGTCCAGGTAGTCCTCGACGAGTCCCGCCCGCCTGAGGTGGACCTGCCAGTCGTACTCCCAGGATTCGGTCTCCTCGGGCTTGAGGACGATGTCGGGAACGACGCCGCGCTCGTGGATGCTGGTCTTGTCCGGGAGGTAGTACTTGAAGATGGTGAGCCGCATGAAGCGCGTGTTGTTGACGCTGCGAAGCGGAATGATCGTCTGGCCCGACCCCTTCCCGAAGGACGTTTCCCCGATGATCACCCCGCGGTCGTGCGCCTGCAGCGCGCCCGCCGTCATCTCCGACCCGCTCGCGGAGTCGTCGCGGATCAGGATGGCCAGCGGGACGTCGGTCAGGGGGTCCGCCCGCGAGACGTAGGTCTTGTCCCAGTCCTCGTTCGTTCCCCGGGTGAACGTGATCAAGAGGCCCGGGTCGATGAACATCTCGATGATCTCGAGCACCTGCCCCATCGTGCCCCCGGGATTCCCGCGGAGGTCCAGGACGAGGCCCTTCATGCCCTGGTTCTTGAGCGAAAGAAGCGCCTTCCGGAAATCCGAGGCCGATTTGTTGTCGAAGCGGCGGAGATAGATGTACCCGATCGAGGCCGGGAGCATCTCGGCCATGGCCACGTTCACCGTGATGATCTGGCGCCGGATCGTGACCTCCTTGAACCCCTGAAGCCCGTGTCGCTTGACCCGGATCGCGACCTCCGTTCCCGCCGGACCCTTGAGGTGCTCCACGCAACGCTGCAGGGGCCACCCGACGATGGAAACCCACGCCTCCTTCTTCTCGTCCCGGAAGGCCACGATCTGGTCCCCGGACCGAAGCCCCGCCTTGTAGGCGGGCGCCGGGGGCGCGTAGATGGGCCGGTCCACGGTGACGACGCGCTGGGGCTCCTCCCACGGCGGAGGGGGCTCCGCGCCCGGTTCCACGTACTCGCGCATCACCACGAACGCGCCGATCCCCGCATATTTTCCCCGGGCTCGCTGGCGGTCCTCGCGGAACTGCTCCAGCGTCATGTAGCCGCAGAAGGGGTCCAGCGACCGGATCATGCCCTCCGCCGCCGCGTCGCGCAAGAATTCATCGTCCACCGGCTTCCGTTTCCCGTCCACGATCGCGTGGGCGTCCGGGAAGTTCCGCTTCACCATCTCCAGCACCTCGTCGAGGGGGTTGCCCCGAAGGCGGTGCTGCGATTTCAACGCCGCTTCCAGCGAAAGACCGCGCAGCAGGGAGCCGGCCAGCCGGCCCCGGAGGGAGGGCTCGTCCTCCATCGTTTCCAGGATGCCCCGTGCGAGCTCCGACTGGCCCAGCTCCACCAGCGCCAGCGCCGCGGACTCGACCATCTCGGCGTTGAAGGAGTTCATGAGATCGGTGAGGAGGTTGAGAGCCCGGGCGTCCCCCGGCCGGATGGAGGCCAGCGCCTGGGCGCAGGCGATGCGCGTGGAAGCGGGAAGGGGATACTCCAGCGCTTCCGCGAGGATCTCCGCCTCGTCCTGATCGCCGAAGAGACCCAGCACGCGCGCGGCCATGGAGGCGGCGGGTTCCCTGCCTTCCCGGATCAGCGCCTCCAGCGGGTCCGGATCTCCCGCCTCGAGATGATACAGGGCCTTCGCGCAGGCCAGGCGGACGGCGGGGTTGGGGTTCTCGAGCGCCTCCTCGATGCGCGGAACGGCGGCCTCCCCGAGCGCCTCGAGGGACATCTCCAGGTTCCAGACGGTCTCGGCGTCCCTGAGACCCATCCGTTCGATGAGAAGGGAGGCCTTTTCCTCGATGTCGGCGGCGGGGAGGGGCTCGACCTCCGCGCGCAGCGGCGAGGCAGCCGCCAGAACGAGCAGGACAAGAAGCGCGAGGGAACCGAGGAACAAGAAACGTTTGCAAGCGTGTATCGATGCCATCTTTGTCATCCTGCGTAGATCATGCGTCGCGTCGGACCCGGGTGGAGCCACCCATCGGATTTGAACCGATAACCTGCGCATTACGAATGCGCCGCTCTGCCGTTGAGCTAGGGTGGCGTCATCCACGGCATGATACCGAATCCGGCCGACGTTTGGTAGGGACGAGCCGGACGTGGCTTGCGCGGTGTGAGTAAGTCGGGGTCTTCCCCTTCTTTCCGCGCCCAATGAAAATCCCCGCATTCACGAAGCGAATGCGGGGATTTTGAAAAACGAAAAGCAGATCTAGAACGCGCTGCCCGGGGCCTCCAGATGCTTGCCGTGACGAAACTGCTTGCCGGGACCGCCCTTTTTCGGAACGTCCCTCTTCGAGGGCTTTCGCGACGGAACCGGCTTCCTCGGCCACGCCTTCTTCTGGGCGGCCCGTTTCCGTGCTTCTTTCTTCATGGCTTCCCGACGCTTCTGCAAAAGACGACGCATCGTCTGGCCACTCTGACCACGCCGCTCTTGGAACAGATTCCTCAGCATCCCCGCGCCTTCGCCTTTCCCCTGGAAGCGCTTCCGCAACGCCTTGAGGCGACCGAGAAGACCACCGCGGGCGCCCGCGACTGGACCACGACCGGCGCCCGGCTTCAACGCCCTGCCCGGGCCCCGCCGGGCCTGGGCAAAACGCCGCAACCCTTCGAGAAAACCGCGTCCCTGCTTCTGCCTCGCCGGACGCGGCGCCGCTTCCGGACCGCGCGCGCCCAACATGCGCCGCCGGCCGGACATGCGCCGGTTCATCCCCCTGGCGCCTTGGCGCAGGCCGCCCCTCATCCCGGGCCGCCCAAGTCCTTGCCCCCGTCCACTGCGACGAGGAAAACCGGGGCCCATCCGCCCGGAACCTTGCCCGGGATGTCCCGGGCCCTGCATCCCCGGCCGCCCCGGGGCCTGTCCACGGCCCATCCGGGCGCGATGCCTGGCGAGCAGGCGTCTGAGCATCTGGAGCCCTCTCCGGCCGCCCCGGTTGCCCCGGTTGCCCCGGTTCATCATGCCGCCTCGGAAGGTGCCGCGGTTTCCACCCATCCCCGGCGCGCGGGGGCCGGGACGGGGCGCCGCCTCTCCCGGAGCCCCCGGATGGCCGGGCGGTACGTGAGGCCGGGCCATCTTCTTGCCTTGCCGTCCCTTGCCGCCGTGGTGGAATCCCTCGCCCGCCTGGGCTTCCCCGAGAGCGAAGAGCCCAAGCGACATCAGAGCGATCACGAACGTTCTCATGAAATCCTCCTTCTTCAGAATGGAATGATTATCGAGATACACGGTACTGAACCCTTACCGCGACGGGAAGTTTCGCGGAAACTTCCCGTCGCGACGACAATATCAAGGTACGAAGGAAAGGAAGGCTCTTACTCCCGGGACCGGCGGGCGTCCAGGAAACTCTGGAGAAGGATCTGGGCGGCGAGGCTGTCCCGGCGGGCCTTGCGTTTCTTCCGGGTGAGCCGGCCTTGTTGAAGGGCTCTTTCCGCCTGGATCGTCGTCAATCGTTCATCCCACCGGTGCACGGGAAGCCCCGACCGCGCCTCGAGTTTTTCGGCGAACTCCCCGGCCTTTTCCCCCATCTCCCCAAGCGATCCGTTCATGTTGTACGGAATGCCCACCACGAACTCTCCCGCTTCCAGCTCGCGGGCGGCGTCGAGCACGGCCGCGAGAGCCTGCTCGAGACTCTTGATCTGGCGGACGCCGGAGGGCGAGGCGATGATGCCTCCCGGATCGCTGACGGCGAGCCCTACCCTGCGCTCGCCGTAATCCACGCCGAGAATGCGTGTTCGATCTTCCACGACGGAGGAAGCGTACCGGGTCGAGGGGGAGGGGGCAAAGAAAATCGAGGAATCCGCGGCCGGGACCGGGAACGTCAGCGCTCATGGGCGCGGCGCGCGTTGCTGCGCCACTCCGACTTCGTCTACGTGGCTCACTACGAACGTCGGTCTGCGCCCAATAGAAACAACCACAGCGCGAAGGGTTCCATGATGACGGGTTTGCCGAATGGATCCGATTCCCGCTGTCGGGGATTTCCGGCCTCCTTTTCCCGAATACTGATTGCAAAAAGGGGCGCTCCCGCCTACACTGATCGCGGATCGGGGAGGGCTGGAGGGTTTCCGGTCCGGCAGATCCGATGAAAGTCGTTTGCTGGTCTATAGTTCCGGCATGAAAAAAGAGAAAAAGCCCGACCACGGTTTTCTCGTTCTCGAGCTCCGTGGGTTCTCCCGGTGGTCCGAGACGGCCGGATATGCGGAAAGCCTCGCGGCGACGGAAAAAGCCCTGCAAGGCGTAGAAACCGCCGTGGAAGGGGCGGGGGGCCGGATCCTCGATTTCCAGGAGGATCGGATCACGGTGGCCTTTCTCCGCCAGTCCTACGCCGGCGCTCCGGCGGCCATCCATGGCGCGCGGGAGGCGATGGAGTGCCTGCAGGACGTATTCCAGAAAGTGCGCGGTGTAAGACCCATGGCGCTCATCCACGCCGATGCGGTCCCCAAGGGCCGTCTCAGGGCGGACCTCTCGAACCTGAAGAGTCTCGCGGCCGATTCGATCCGCACGGCCGAAAGGCTTCTGGGGAAGCTCAAGACCTCTTCCTCGATCCACGTCACGGACGCCGTGATCTCCATCCCGGGGTTGAAGCTGGACGTCAGGAAAGCCCCCGGCGTCGAGGGGGCGCACGTGTTGAAGCGGGCGACCGGCTTCAAGGGAACGGCCAAGAAGCTTCCCAGACCGGCGGAGAAGGAGACGCTTTCGAAGGGCCGGCTGGAAGGCCTTCTCCGGAAGGAGCCCGTCCCCTTCTCGGTTCTCGCTTTCCGCACGCGCAAGTCCCGCTCCAAGGCCGAGGGGGAAAGCGAGATCCCGAAAGATCTGTTCAGCCGGATCAAGGGCGTTCTGACGTCCTTCGGTGGCGAGATCGTGAAAGAGCCGAAAAACGCCCTGATCGCGCAGTTCCGCGACATCCATTCGGGGGCGGAGGCCGCGTTCCGCGCGCTGAGGGCGGGCGCCCTGGCGCTCGACGAGATGGGGCGTCGGCTCGGGGCCAAGGGTCTGTACGGCGTGCTGGGTTCGGCGGTGGTGTCGGACACGGCGCCCTACGGGGAATTGTTGAAGCAAGGCGGTGCGGTACTCCGGCACGTCTCCTCGAGGGCGCGTCAGGCGGCCGCGCCACGGGAAGGGCGCGGGATTTCCCTCGACGAGGAGACGGAACGGCGGGTGGGAGGCCGTTTTTCGGTGGTGGAGGACGACAGCGGACGGAAGGACGCGAAATACGAGGCGGAGGATTTTCACCCCGGCCCGACGCTTGTTCGGGGTTGCCGTCTTCCGCGAAGCCAGGCCTTGATCGGACTCGGACCGTACGTGCGCAAGATCCGCGACGCGCTTCGGCGGGCCGACAGGAACGGCTCTTGTCTTTCCGTGTCCCTGACATCGGCCGAGGAATCCTTCCGCCACATGGGGACGGCGGGCCTGGCCGAGCTGGGGCGGGATTTGGGCTGGCGCGTCCTGGAGGTTCGTTCCGCGCCGTCGTCCCGGCTCCGTCCCCTGGGTCCCTTTCGGGACCTGATCGGGCAGATCGCTGGCCTGGACACCCAGGACGCGCCCGGCGACCTTCATCTTCGCCTCGCCTCGGTTCTGGAGAACTACACCGGCGAATCGGAAGGATTCATGCTGATGGGTCTTAAGGATCTGTTCAAGTCCGTCGGCCAGAGTTCTTTTCCCGAATCCGCCGTGCCGTCCCTGAAGCGGTGCCAGATCGAGAAGGGCATCCTCTTGCTTCTGGCGGGCTATGCCCTGGAAGCGCCGACGCTTTTTCTGTTCCGGGAGTTCCATCTCGCGGATCCCGCGTCCGTGGCGATGGCCGGGCGTCTCGTGACGTTTCTCGGGAAGACGACCTCGGCCTTCGCGTTCGTGGAGGCTTCGCCCCCGCCGGGCCGGAAGGCGGGTCTGGAAATCGCCCTCAAGCCGTTGTCCCTGGAGAAATCGTATTCCCTGGCCCGGGAGATCCTGGGGACGCGCGATCTTCCCGGGGAGCTCAAGCGACTTCTGGGCAAGCTGGGCGGCGATCCTTTCCGGATCGACGAGGCGCTTCGTTTCCTGGTGATCCGCGGGAACCTCCGCCGGGACCGCGGGAAGTGGACGCTGGCCGGCAAGGGCATTCCGAAGGACCTGGGGCTTTTGAACCTTGCGGGCCTTCGCATGAAATCCCTGCCGAACCCCTTGAAGAAAGCCATGGGCGCGGCCGCCGTGTTGGGGGTGCGATTCGAGCGCGGCGTGTTCGCAGGTCTTCATCCCGAATCGCCGCTCAAGGCCCTGCTGGCGCTGGAGGCGGAAGGCTGGATCCGGCCTTTCCGGAGCCGGGGGAGCGGCCAGTGGACCTTCGTCCACGAGTCGATCCGGGAAGCGGCGGGCCGGCTGGTGACGAAAAAGGAGCGGGCGGAGCTCCACGGCCGGGCGGGGGAGGTCTTGAAACACGTCTTCGGCGCCCATGAAGCGGACGTGGATTCCCGCGTGGCCCTGCATCGGCTTCAGGGAGGGCAGAAGGAGAGGTACTTCGAGACGCTGCTGGAGCACGGGCGGACGATCAAGAGTCTCGGTTTTCCGGACGAGGCGGAAGAGGCCTTCCGCCGGGCCCTCAAGCTCCCCGCGCTCAATGATTTCACGAAGGCGACCCTCCTGTTCGAGCGGGCGGAAGCGCTGTCCGCCCTCGGGCGGGCTTCGGAAGCCCTTTCGGACCTCGAATCCGCATTGCGGGCCAAGTCGCTTCGCGTCCCGAAGAAGAAGAGCCGATCCCCGTCGATCTAGACGTTCCTCGACGTGCATGAGTAGCGCACCGGATGAGGCCAAAGACGAAGATCCTCGCCACGCTCGGGCCGGCGTCTTCCGGGCCCGCGGTGCTGGAAGCCCTTCTCCGCGCCGGCATGGGCTCGGCCCGGCTCAACATGTCGCACGGGACCCATGACGAACACGCGCGGCGGGTCGACGCCCTCCGGGACGCCTGCAAGGCCACGGGGAAGGCGTGCGCGGTGCTCGTGGATCTCAGCGGTCCCAAGATCCGTACGGGGCCCTTGCCGGGAGGGACGCCCCTCACGCTCCGGCGCGGCGACCGGCTGGTCCTGGTCTCCGCGGGATACGAGACGGGTCCGGACGAGATTCCCACGACCTACGCGGATCTCCACAAGGACGTGAAGCCGGGAGAGACGCTCCTTCTCAGCGACGGCTGGATCCGCCTCACGGCGGAAAACGCGGGGACGGGCAAGGTCGTCGCGCGGGTGGAGGAGGGCGGCCGGCTGGCCGAGCGCCAGGGGATCAACCTTCCGGGAACGGACCTGTCCACGCCGGCGTTGACCGAAAAGGACCGGGTGGATCTGGCCTTCGGCGTGTCGCTGGGCGCGGATTACGTGGCGCTGTCTTTCGTCCGGAAGCCCGAGGACGTGCGGGCCTGCCGCGAGGCTTCCGTCCGGCTGGGATCGAAGGCGCCCATCATCGCCAAGATCGAGAAGCCCGAGGCGGTTTCGAACCTCGAAGGCGTATTGGCGGAGAGCGACGGCCTGATGGTGGCCCGGGGCGATCTCGCCGTCGAGGTTTCCACGTCCGCCGTTCCGATTCTCCAGAAGGAGATCATCCGGATGGCCAACCTCCGGAAGAAGCTCGTGGTCACCGCCACCCAGATGCTCGAATCCATGACGTCGAGGAGGCTGCCCACGCGCGCGGAGGCGGCGGACGTGGCCAACGCCGTTCTGGACGGGACCGACGCGGTCATGCTGTCGGCAGAGACGGCCGTGGGGAAGCACCCGGCGGTGGTGGTGGAGACGATGGCGTCCATTCTCCTGGCGGCGGAGCGAAGCCGGTTCTTCTCGGGGAGGGAGGCGACGCCCTACAGCGAGGAGGACGATTCGGAATCCCTCTCGATCGCGCACGCCGCCTTCACCGCTTGCCGGGAATACCACGCCGAGGCCGTCGTCGTCTTCACGGAATCCGGGGCCACGGCGAGAGTCCTTTCAAAGTTCAAGCCCGACGTCCCGCTGATCGCCATGACCCCGCTGGAAGAGACGGCCCGCCGCCTGTCCCTCGTCTGGGGCGCCGTTCCCGTCCTCACGCGTTTCGAGAGCTCCCTGAGCGATACGATCCGGAACGCGGAGAAGAGCCTCCTGGAAAGCGGCCTCCTGGGCGCCGGGGCCAAGGTGGTCCTCACGGCGGGGGCGGTGACGGCCGCCGGCGGCACCGACATGCTCAAGGTGGGCCGCCTCGGGGGGCTTGCGGAGGCGACGAGCAAGACCCGCGGGGGACGTCGGGACGGGAACGCGTCCCTTTCGTGATCTTCGAGACCCATGGCCGTCCGACGAACCTTGACCCGACGCGTGTTCAACGGCGTCTCCTTCGCCGCGTTCCTGGGATTCCGGCGGGCGGTGAGCGGGTTGCCCTGGTCCGGCGCCTACCTTCTCGCCGACCTCCTCGCGCTGGCCTGGTGGGCCGTCGACGCCCGGCACAGGAGACTCGCGCTGGCGAACCTCGCCATCGCCTTTCCCCGCTGGCCGGAGGGAAAACGCCGCAGGATCGCCCTGAAATCCTACCGGAACCTCTCCCGCACGCTCGTCGAAACCCTCCGGTACCGCGTCCTTCTGGACGGGAGGTGGCAAGAGCGCATCGTCTTCGATCGTCCCGGGATCTTCGAGAAGGCCCGCGAGCGCGGCAAGGGCGTGATGGCCGTCTCCGGGCACCTGGGAAACTGGGAATGGCTTTCCGGCCACGCCATCCGCTACGGGCGCGTCCATATCATCGCCCGGGCCATTCACAATCCCCTGCTCGACCGTGAGATCCGGAAACGCCGGGAAGAGGCCGGCGTGCACCAGATCTACCCGGACCGGGAGTCGCCCCGCAAGATCCTTAAGGCCCTGCGGGCCGGCGAGGCCCTCTGCTTCCTGGTCGACCAGTCGGCCAAGGGAGACGAGGGCGTCGAGGTCCCCTTCTTCGGGAAGCCCGCCCCCACGCATACCGGGCCGGCGGTGCTCGCCCTTCGCACCGGCGCCTCCGTGTTCTCCATCTTCACCCACCGCGATGCGAGAAACCGCATCCACATCGTGTACGGCGAACCGATCGAGGTGGTCCGGACGGGGAACCGGCAACGGGATATCGAGACCAACACGGCTCTCTTCACCCGACGGGTCGAGGAGGCGGTGCGGAACCACCCGGACCAGTACTTCTGGGTCCACGACCGCTGGCGGATCCGAAAGCGCAAGAGGCGGCGACGATGAGAAAGACGATCGCCCTGGCCGGTCTTCTCCACCTCGCGGGCGCGCTCTTCAGCGGGGCACGGGCCGGCGACGACGCCCTCGTCGATCCCGCCTATGAAGGGAAGTACGACGACGCCACGATCCGCCCTTTTCTCGAGACCGCCGCACGGATCGCTCCGGCTTCGCTTCGATGCGCCCGGCGCGCCCTCGGGCTTCCAGATACGGTCTCGCCGGCGCCGAAGATCCGGATTTGCGATCTCGCGCCCCTGAAGCCGGGCCGGTACAAGGGCCCCCACGCGAAGACCGTCGCCGAAGCGGGACCGGAAGGGCTGGAACTCGTCATCGTCTTCCACGCCGAATCCCTCGTCAACGGCTCGGGCGATTTCGAGAAGCGCCTTCTCCACGAGATGGTCCACGCTTCCATGCGTCTTTCCCTCGGCGACGACAAGTACAAGCGGTGCCCACGCTGGCTGCGGGAAGGCATCGCCCTCGCCGTGGCCGGACAGGGGCCGTCCCGCGTCCGGTACGAGTTCAGCATCACGCTGGACGCCGGCGCCCTGCTCCAGGGCCTGGACGAGATCCACGGCCCGAAGGACTACGCGGAGGACTTCCTGGCGGTGGATTTTCTCCTGCGGCGGGGAGGGGACCGCGCCCTGCCCAGGCTCCTGCGCCTCCTGCGCGAAGGCGTGCCCCCCCCTCGCGCCGTCGAAAGGACGGCCCGCGTGGACCCCGGCCGCTTCGAGACCTCGTTCCGATCCGCCGTCCTGCCCGCCCTCGAAACGTCCGCCGCCTCTGAACGCTCCCGCTTCCTGCCGCCGTTCAGGCTGTTCCAGCGGCAGGAATACGCCCAAGCCCTCGAAGGCTTCGAGACCTTCGTGAAAGGACCTCCCGAGGCGGAGGGGATCCTCGCGGGAAGCCTGGAAGGAAAGGCCCTCTACTACCGGGCCAAGAGCCTGTTCCAGCTCGGCCGGATCGAAGAGGCGCTCGCGGGCTTTGCGACCGTGCGCCGGGACCACGCGTGCACCTGCGGGCTTGCCGACGACGCTTCCTTCTTCGAGGGGGAATGCCTCCTCAGGAGCAAGCGCCTCGAGCCCGCACGGTCGGCGTTTCGCCGGTTCGTCCGCGACCATCCCCATTCGAACTTCGCGGCCCTGGGCTGGCACAAACTGGGGCTCTGTCACTACCTGGGCGGCGAATACCAGGAGGCCCTGGAACTCTGCCAGGGCGTGGTCGAGGCCTTTCCCAAGGCGCGGATCGCGGAGAACGCCCATTATGACGCGGCCAACGCCTTGCGGGCGCTGGGGAAGAAGGAAGAGGCCCTGGCGCTCTTCCGCCGCTTCCTCGAGACCTACCCCGGAAGCCGGTTCCGCGGACTCGCCAAGGCGCACATCGAGGCGCTGGAGAAGCAATGAGGGAGGGAGGCATGGATCCATGCCTCCCGGTCTTCGGCCGTGTCAGGCGCGCCTCCCCCACACCGCCCAGGTGACGAGGATCCCGAGGCCGACGCCGGCGCAGCTCAGGGCATCGAGCAGGAAAACGCCCGGGACCATGCCGGCGGAGGATCCCGTGACGCCGAGCACCGCCCCCACGAACAACAGGGCCGCGCCCCCCACGGGCACCAGAAGGCCGTGGCGTTTCGGATCGGAAGCCAGCACGAGGTAGAAGACGCCGCAGGAGGCCACGACGGCGGCCGCGAGCCGGAACACGTAGGTGAACAGGGGGCCCGCGGCGGGCGCCTCGACGCCGTACCGCGTTGCCGTCCTGGCCATCACCTCCGGCGGCACGACGACGCCCAGGAAACCGGACAGACAGACCAGACCCGCCACGGCCAGAAAGACCCGAAGCGCTTTCATGGAGACCTCCCCAAGCGAGATGCGAACGTCACCGGAGGACGAACACCCAGTCCCCGTCCGCCTCCTCGAAGGTCCCGATGGCGAGAGGGCGTCCCCCGTCGTCGTCTTCGTCGGGACCGGCGCTCCAAAACCGGGCCTCGCCGTCCGGTGTTCTTCGATAGGCGAAGGGCCTTCCGGAAAACGGGTCCGCGGGCAGGCGTTGCAACACCCTCCCGTTGATCTCGTCGAGGCGTTCTGGATACGCGCTCCAGGCTTTCCGATATGTCACGAGGGCCACCGCGATCCTGGCGGCCCGCCGCAGCGTCTCGACGGTGCGTTCCGCTTCGACGAGTTCCGCCACGTCGGGCATCGCGTTTGGAAGAGCGCGGGGAAAGGAGCTGGCTTCTTCCATCATGAATCGCGTGGCCTCCGACGGCGTCATGCGCTCTTCACGGGAGACCGCCTCCCGCGCCCGGGCGGTCCAGGCGAGCACGGCGCGACCGGCCTCTCTCGCCGCATCCCCCGCGAGGGACGGCCCGGCGGGCGCCGTTGCGCGGCCGCGATCTTCGCGGCGACGCGCGAGCTCGCCGAGGAGGAGGGCCGCTTCCATGTCCAGCGTCTCGGCGAGGGGGTGCGCGCCTTCCGCGAAGATACGGATTTCCCCGCCCAGCGCGCGGAGACCGGCGGCGTCCAGGTCGGCGCGCCCCATCACGCGCAGGAACCAGACCAGGGCGGTCGCTTCGATCCGGGCGGAAAACAGCCGGTGCACGACGCCGCCTCCGCGCGCGAGATCCTGCCCGAAGCGGGCGGCGTCGAGAAGCGTCCGGAGGGCCTCGAGAGGGCGCCCTTCCTGTTCGACGGCGAGGCCCGAGGCGACGGCGAGGGCGCAAAGCGGAGGGCCGAGGCCCACCTCCGGCGCCTGCGCGTCGAAACCCTGGAACGGATCGAGAAGCAGGACCGATCCCAGACACTGCGTCCCCCGACGGATCTCGGAGAGCGCCTTGCGGTTCACGCCCAGCCAGACGCGACGGGCCTCCAGATCCGGGGTCTCCCCTTGCTCCAGGCGGGCGACGAGGGCCTCTTCGTCGTCCCGGATCAGCTTCGAGGCGGCTCTCCGGTACGAGAGGGCGGCGTTTCGATGGCGCGTCTTCCCGCGGAGAACCTCACGGATGTGGAACCGGTGCGCGAGATCGTGGATCCCGGTGGCGAACAGCCGTGGAGGCTGCCCGGACGCCCCCTCGACGTGCGTGAAAAGCGCGGACAACAGCGTTCCGGAAGCGAGGACGAAGAGGGCGGAACAGAGGGAAGCGAAGAAGCGGTTCTTCCTCATGGTCTCTCCAACGGCCCCGTCGCACCTCCATCTCGACGGCGCAACCGATCGACGTGGGGGGTCACAAACCAAGCGGCGCCACGGGCGTTTCCCACTCCGCAGGTACGCCGGGAAAGTTGTCCTCGATGAAGTCACCGAAGGCTTCCCGGGTCTTCCTGGACAAGGTCTCGCTGATCCCCTCGTTGCAGGCGTTGCACATCAGAATGACTGGGCCGGCGAGCGTCCCTCCCGCGCAAAGCGCCATCAGCGAATAGTCGTCACGGCCTTGTTGAACGTCCCGGCCGCAGAAATGGCAACGGTCCCATCCGCAGCCGGGCTCGTAGCGTTCCGAGAAAAAGGACTGGATGATCTCCAGCGATTCCCGGGAATAGGACTTCAACAGGTTCATCCCGCAGGACCGGCAGACGGCGTACTCGAAGATCACCTCCGGGCCCCGGAATACCTTCTGGACCTCGAACAAGGAGGCGTCCTCCAGTGGGGCGTCGCAGACCGAGCATCGCCGGAAGGGGCCTCCTTCGTAGACGGAATGGAGAAGCGCGGGCACGGGGTCTCCCGGCTGGGGGACGTCCGCAGGGTCTGCGTCGGAACCTTGCGTCATGAGGGTGTACGTTTCAAAACCACGCGATAATAGATCTTCTCCCCCGCCCTCACCATGTCCCGGAAACCGATCCGCTTCGTGGCGAGAAGGCGGGGCGGTCCGCCTCCTCCGACCACCTCCACCCGGACGCCCTTGATCTCCGTCACCAGCGTGCCGTCGTCCCGCAGGATGTTCCCCTCCGCCAGATAGGGACCCGGAGGCAGGGAAAGGCGGTGGATCATCCACGCGGCACAGTCCACCAGGCCTTCCCATTGCGTCACCCCCATCATGACGGGATTGTCGGGAAAATGGCCCTCCGTGAAGGGATGCCCGGACGGGTAGAGGTAGCCTCCCGTCAACGTCAGCCGGTCGCGGTCCAGCGCCGTCTCCTCGTCGAGAAAGACCATGTGCGGCGGCTTGTACCCCAAAACGTCCCGGTCCACGGGCCGCCGCTCCACGAACGCGGGAGGCTCCACTTTCTTCTTCTCCCCCTCGTCCCGGCCGGCCGCCGTGGGCTCGGCCACCGCCGCCATCAAGTCCACCGAGGCCTCACGATCCTTGCGCCCCACCGGATGAATCTCGCAATGCGACCGGTGAAACGGCCCGCGCCGGCCCAGCGGCGTCACCACCGCCTCCAGATCCTCCCCCGCCGGAAACCAGGGCGCCCCCCGAAAATTCGTGATCGTGGAAAAAAACGCGATCTTACCTTCCCCCGTGTCCGGCGCGATCTGCACCGAGGACGTAAGAGCCACATGCTCAACCAGCACCGCCTCCGAGTACACCGCGCGGCCGTCCGCCTCCCTTTTCAGGAAGATGTCGCGCCCCTCGGGATCGCCTTCCGCGATCCGAAGATGGGAGCGACTCTTCAAGATGCCCTCCTCCTCGAAGAAATCGAGCCGGTCAAGCACCAGGTTCCGGGAACGATGCGGAATGGCCGAGCAGATCTCTTTCCGGTCCAGCCTCATGCCTGCTTTCATGATCTCCTCACATGGCGCAATCCATGCACAACGGCTTCTTTCCCACCAGTACGGCTTTCTGCACCGGCGTCTTCTTCCCGCATTTCGAACACTTCACCGCTTTGCGGGGAATCTCCACGGGCCCCTTGCACGCCGGGCACTTCCCCTTCTTGCCGGCGAAGGCCCCCTTGACCGTGAAGGATTTTCCACACGCCGGATTCGGACAGGTCACCTTGAATCGAATGGGCTGAAAAGACTCCACCGGTTCCGGTTCCGGTTCCGGTTCCGGCTCCGGCCTCGGTTCCGGCTCCGGCGCCGGCTCCGGCGCCGGGGGTTTCTCCGCCGGCGTGCCGTCGAGCATCTTCAACACGTCTTCCGCCGTCCGGGGCATCGACGTTTCCTCCGCCTCGGGCGGCGATTCCACAGCCGGTCGGGCCGGCTCCTCGACGGGTCGTTCCTTCGGCTTCTCCGGTTTGCGGACCTTCCTGACGGCCTTCTTCTTCCGGATCGCCTTGACCTTCTTCCGGCGAACCGGTTTCGGTTCGGGCTTCGGCTCCGGCGGCGCCTCCTGGACGGGCTCGGGCGTCACGGGTTCGGGCGCGGGTTCCGGCGGCGCTTCCTGGACGGGCTCGGGCGCCTCGGGTTCGGGCGCGGGTTCCGGCGGCGCTTCCTGGACGGGCTCGGGCGCCTCGGGTTCGGGCGCGGGTTCCGGTGGCGCTTCCTGGACGGGCGCGGGCGCCTCGGGCTCCGGCGCGGGTTCCGGTGGCGCTTCCTGGACGGGCTCGGGCGCCTCGGGTTCGGGCGCGGGTTCCGGTGGGGCCTCCTGGACGGGCTCGGGCGCCTCGGGTTCGGGCGCAGGTTCCGGTGGCGCTTCCTGGACGGGCTCTGGAATCTCGGGTTCCGGTGCAGGCTCCTCGGGCGCCTCCTGCACGGGTTCGGAAGGTTCCACTTGCTTGACGACGGTCTGTTCGGGGGCCAGCGGGATGTCGTCTTCGTTTTCTTCGGCGACGGGCGCGGGTTCGGGTTGCGGGGGGGCTTGATCTTCCTTCGCCCCGGAAGTCTTCTTTGCGGCCACGTCCTTGAGGGGTCGGGTTTTCTTTCTTTCCTTCCGGTCGCTCTTGGCGCGGATTTTGGACGGTTTTTTCTTCTTTTTCTTCCCGAAGATTTTTCCGAGCAGGCCGGGCTCTTTTTCCTCGGCTTTCTCGGTTTCTCTTTCCTTTTTCCTTTTTTCCCGGCGGAGCCGTTTTTGTTCGGCTTCCTCGGCGACGTCTTCTTCCTTCCCCGCCTCGGCGGGTTCCGGTTCGGAGGGGAGTGTTTCGGGAGGGGTTGGAGGGGCTTCTTCGACGTCGAGCGCGGGTGCAGGCGGGGCTTCGGCTTCCGGGGGCTCGGCGGCGTCTTTCGACGCCAGGGCTTTTTCCTGCCGGGCCTTTTCCCGTTTTTCCTTCATGATTTTCGCCAGGACGGCGTTGATTTTCTCCTTCCTCTCCTCTTCCGGGACCTCGACGGGGGCGGGGGTTGTTTCCGGTTCCGGGGCAGGCGGTGTTTCTTGGTGTGTTTCTTCGGGTTCCGCGTGTGTTTCCGGCGCCCCGGTTTCGTGGGAGGCGGGTGTGTGGACGGGCTCGAGGATGTCTTCCTCGTCGTCGAGGGCGGGGGCGGGCGTTTCCGCATCCGTCCCGGGCTCGAGGGCGAGGGGTTTCAATCCGGCTTCTTCGCCGTCGTCGTCGTGGCCGAGGGGTGCCGTCCCGGGCTCGGGTTCGTGGGTCTCTTCGCTTCCGGGGATGCCGTCCTTGAAGAGTTCCTCGGCCTTGAATTCCCCGGTTTCCCAGATGCGGGTCAGGATGCTGGGGCCGGCATCATCCTCTTCGCCGGATTCGACCTCGTCCCACAGTTGCATGGTGAGGGACTGTTTTTCCTCGGTCGCTTTTTCGGTGGTTTCGGCCTCGGCGTCGGCGACTTCCTTTCGTTTTTCCTGGATTTTCCCGGATTCGGGGAATTCCCTCGCCTTGATTTCGAGGAGGCTTCTCGCGGCGCGGAAGTTCTTCTTCTTGAGCAGGCTGTCGACTTCCCGGAAGGTGGATCCGATGTGTTTCTCGATGACCTCGTCCATGGCCGCGAGGATGTCGGTGGTGTCGTCGGTCAGTTCTGCGGCCGTGCGGTAGGAAGCGATGGCGGCCTCGAAATCGCCGGCCTCCGCGAGGGTTTGCGCCTGTTCGACGTGGGAGGAGAATTCCCCTTCCTTTTCGATCCGTTCCCAGCGCTGTTCGAGATCGCGGAGTTTTTTCCGGCAGAGGCTGGCGTCGGGGAAGTACTCGAGGGCGGCCTTGCAGAAGCGGATCGCGCCTTCCACGCCTTCTTCCTGTTCGACGCGGTCGATGTCGCTGTTGAATTTCTCGAAGAGGAGCCCCTGGACGCGATCGATCTCGGTCTCGATTTCTTCGGGCCGTCCGGAAAATTCCCCCGCGCGCTTGAGATGCTCGATGGCGTTCACGTAGTTCGTCTGGGCCTCGGCCTCGGCCGCGGCGAGGATGTACCGGCGGTACTGCACGTCCCGGAGACGTTTTTCGATATCCGTGCGCCGGTCGCGGATGGGGGCGACGGCTTCCTCGTCGAGGGTGTAGAGGTCCAGGGCGTTGAGGAGGACCTTGGCGGCGGAAGCCCAGTCGCCTTTTTCCTCGTATTCGTCCGCCTCGCGCGTCCATCTCTCCAGCGCCGATTCCGCGAGGGAGAGCGTCACGGTTTTCAGCGTTTCGACGTCATCGGTGTACCGGCGGGCCTCGCGGCAGGCTTCGAGGGCTCCTTTCACGTCCCCCTTCTCGGCCTTATCGTTGGCTTCGTCCCGCAGCTGCTGGAAACGAGCCCGGCGTTCGATTTTTTCGAGCTCGACCGAGGCGGCGTCGACGGACGCATCCGCGGCTTCCACCGCCGACCGGACCTCGGCGCCGGCCCGGGTGTGGTCGAGGGCCGCTTCCCAGTCTCCCTCGTCGAGGCTCTCGCGCGCGGCTTCGGCGCGGTTCTGGATGGCGTTGGCGGCGATCTGGCAGACTTGGCGGCGGGCCTCATCCGGTGAATCGGTGAACTTCGAGGCGAGGTTGTACCGTCTCAAGGCCCCCGGAATGTCGCCTTCCTCGAGGAGGGACTTCACGCGCGTACCGACGCGGGCCAGCGTGTCCCCGGGCGTCTCTTCGGATACCGCCTCCTCGAGTCGCCGGATGAAGCCCTCCACCTCGGATTTGCGCTCCCCTTCTTCAATCCAGTCCAGGGCCTGTTTCCACGTGAGCATCGCGCCTTCCAGATCGCCCCCCTCATCCTCCAATGCGGCCTGCATGGCCAGCTCGTCGAAGGTCTTGTCGATCAGATCCCCGATGCGCTTGCGGATCGTTTCCGGATCCTCGGCCAGGGATTCGGCTTTCCTGAGATCCTCGAGCGCTTCGCGGCGCCGGCCCGAGGCCAGCAGCTTGTCGGCCTCGGCAAGGAGGTGTTCGTATTCGGAACTCCTTTCCTTCGCCTCCTCCTTCAACTTGATCTCGCGGATCTTCTCCTCGAGCTCGGCTTCCCGCCCCTTGGACCATTCCCGCGCCCTGTCGAGCCAGTCGAAGGCCGTGACCGTATCGCCTTCTGCGGCCGCCCGAAGCGCCTCTTCGACATGCCGCCAGAACGATTTCTCCGTGATGCTCTCGATGCGGGCCTGCACGGCGCCGGCATCGGGGGCCAGCGGCATGATCTCCCGGAAGAGTTCCACCGCTCTGCGGGCGTATCCGCGCGCGAGCAGGCGCTCGGCTTCTTCCTCCTGTTTCCGGAAATCCCCCTCTTTCTTCTTTCGCTCGATGCGGTCTCTGACGGCCTGCACCCTCGCGTCCAGTTCTTCCTCGCGGGCTCCCGCCCATTCCCGCGCGAGCTCGAACGCCTCCTGCGCTCCCTCCAGATCCCCACGCCCCTCGCGCTCGGAGGCCATGCGGACGTACGTCTCGAACGTGGCCTCGTGCATCTCCGCCGCCCGCCGGTCCACCTCGGAGGGATCCTCGGCGAATTCGCGCGCGATCCGGAGGGACTCGAAGGCGCCGCGGACGTTCCCGTCGGCGAACCGGCGCTCGGCTTCGGCCTTGTGTCGACGGAACTCGGAACGCCGGGAAAACGTCTTCTGCCGTTCCTCCAGGCTTTCCCGCCTGGCCTCCAGCTCCCGGGAACGGTCGGGATTCCACGCCCTGGCCTCCTCCACCAGCGCGAAGGCCGTCTCGAAGTCCCCCTCTCCCGCCTGCGTCTCCGCGGACGCGAGGCGCTCGTCCACCTCCTTCTCGATCCGCGCGTCCAGGGACCCGCCCGCCTTCTCGGGATCCTCGGCGAGCGTCGCGGCCCGGCGAAGCACTTCCAGGCCTTCCTGGACTTGCCCCGCGGCGATACGTTCCTCGCCCTGGGCCTCGAGGGCCTCGCGTTCCTTCGCCTTGCCGGCGGCCTCGATCGAAGCCTCCAGCGCGGCGATGCGCTCGGCCACCTCCGCGTCGGAATCGGGCGCCCATTCCCACGCTTCCTTCGCGCGGGCCAGGGCCCCCTCCAGATCCCCTGTGCCCTCCAACCGCCAGCTGTCCGTGAGCACCTCGGACTTGCCTTCACGGCGGATCTGTTCGATCCGCTCGCCCAGGGCCCCGGGATCCGGAAGATGGGGCCGCGCCTCCTCCATCACGCGCAGGGCGCCACGGCGGTCTCCCGCTTCCAGCAAGGCCTCCGCCTCCGCCGTCACGGCTTCGATCTTCGTGGAGAGGCGGGCCTCCTCTTCTCTCGCCTCGATCTCCCGCAACCGCGAGCCGATTTCCTCCTCACGCCCCTCGCCCCATTCGCGAGCCGATTCCAGCGCTTCACGGGCTTGTTCCAGATCGCCGCGCGCCAGGGCCTCCTCGGAAACGCCGACGAGCCGGCTGAACTCGCCCTCCCGGATCTCGGCGATGCGTCCATCCACGAGCCCGGGATCCTCGCAGAAGCTCCGGGCGCCCGACAGCGTTTCGATCGCGGCCCCCGGATCCCCCTGCGCGAGCCGATCGCCCGCCTCCTTCTCGAGCCGGCGGAATTCCTCTTCCCGGCCCGCCGCCTCCAACCTCTCGTTGAGGCCGGCGATCCGCGCCTCCAGGGACGCGACGTCCCCTTCGACAGCGTGGCTTTTCGCGCGCTCCCACGCGACGATGGCCCCCTTGAGGTCGGAGGCCTTTTCCTTCGTTTCGCCCTCGTCGCGGAAATGATCGAAGAGCGTTTTCCGCACCTCGGCCTCCACGGCGTCGGCGCCGGCGGCATCCTCCGCGGCCTCCCGCGCGTCGCCCGCCTTGAGGAGGGCCTTTCGCTCGTCGCCCTTCACCGCGAGCGCCCGGGCTTCGGAAGCGGCCTTCTCGAAGGCGTCCCGTCGACGGGCCGTCCGCGTCCGCGTCTCGAGTTCCCCAAGCCTCTCCTCGACCCAGGCGGCTTCCGCCGCCCCCAGGGAAGCCCGGCCTTCCTCGATGCGTTTCAGCGCGGCGTTGAAATCGGCCTCCTCGGTCCTTTCGCGCACGTCCTTCTCGAGGGACGCGAGGGCGTCGGAGAGGAGGGTTTCGATGCGGGAGGCGATTTCGGGGGGATCCAGGTCCCGGACGGATTGCATGCGCGCCACGGCTTCCTGGAGGCGGTTCTCGGAGGCAAGTTCGGAAGCGGAGGCGGAGGCGGCCTCGATCTTGTTCCGCGCCTCCCGCTTTTCCGCCTCCCGCACGCGTTCCGCCGACTTCTCGTCGAGGGAAGCGGCCTCCTTCTCCTCGGCCCAGGCGGCGGCGAAAGCGTAGGCGTCGGCGGCGCCCCGAAGATCCCCGGCCTCTTCACGTTTCCGGGCCTGCTCGAGGTAGCGCGCCTTCTCGCCGTCCCGGATCTCCCGGATCCGGTCGTCGACCGCGCCGGGATCCTCGGCGAGCGCGCGGGCTTTTTCGAGCTCGCTCACGCCCCGCTTGGGGTCGCCCCTTTGCAGGGCCTCCTCCGCAGCGGCCATGGCCGAGGCAAAGCGCTCGTTCCGTCCCTTTTCCCGGATGGCCCGGCGCACGTCGCGGATGCGGTCGTCGAGCTCCTGCTCGCGGTTCTTCGACCACTCCCGGGCCCCTTCGAGGATGTCCAGGGCGCGCTCCAGATCGGCTCGGGATTCGGCTTCCTCCGCCTTCCCGACGGCGGCGTCGTACTGCTCCTTGATGGTGGCGTCGATGAGGGCTTCGATCTCTCCGACGTCTTCCGCCCAGGTCTTGGCGGCCGTCATGCGGTCGATGCCGCGCCAGATCTCTCCGGCGCCGACGAGTTTTTTCGCCTCCTCGAGAAGTTCCCGGACCTTGCGGCGCTTCCGGGCTTCCTCCAGGCTGGCTTCGATGTCGGTGATGCGGTTTTCGATGGAACGGACCTCGGGGTCCGGCGCGAATTCGCGGGCCGCGCGGAGCTCGGCCAGCATCTCCTCCACCCGGTCCTCTTGTTCGAGCTCGTCCGCCTTGGCCCGGTGCCCGCGGAAGAGGTCGGCGGCGATCCGCTGGATGCGTTCATGGATGCGTTCGGGCTGGTCCGTGAAATTGAGGGCGTCCTTGAGCTTCTCGAGGGCCGCCTTCTCGTCGCCCTGGGCGAGAAGGTCGTCGGCCTCGTCCTGGAGGGTCTGCACCTTGGCGTTGCGCTGGGCCCGTCGCTTGAGGGATGTCGTCTTCTGGTCGAGCGCCTGGACGCGCGTCGTGAACTTCCGGGCACGGCGGCAGGCCTCGACGGCCCCCTCGAAATCGTTGATCCATTCCTTCTTCCTGGCCTCGACCATGCAGCGGTCGTAGGCCGCCTGCCGGAGGCGGGCGCGTTTCTGGCGGAACGTCTCGTCGCCGCCCAGCATCGGGGCGAGTTTCTCGATGATCTCCGCCGCGCCCACGACGTCGCCTTTCTTCTCGAGGTTCTCCGCCGTGGTGAGGTATCGGTCCGTGTTGACCCGCAGGTCCACGGAATGCTTGAGTTCTTTCACGGCGCGATGGACGGCGGCGGGATCGTCGAGGAGGTTCCGCCCGTCGCGCAGGAAGCGGACGCCCCCCTCGAGATCCCCGGCCAGCGCCACCTTCAGCGCATGCCTCTCCCTCTCCTTCCAGGCCTGGGGCCTGAGGGACGCGATCACCTTGTCCACGTCCGCGGGATCGTCCGCAAGCCCCCGGGCGACGCGGCAGATGTGCAGCGCCCCCTCGAAGTCGCGGGCACTCGCCTTTTCGCGGACCTCCTCCTGGTACCGCCGGTACTTCACGACGCGGTCCTTTTCCCGGATCCGCCGGTCGAGATCGCGGATGGCGGCGTCCACTTCCTCCGTGTCCTCGGCGTAGGGGCGGGCCTTGTTGCACGCGTTGAGAGCGCCCTCGAAGTCTCCCTCGGCCGTTTTCCGGGCGGCCTCGTCCATGTAGAAGCGATGGCGCCGCGGGTCGGTCTTCGTCTCCGCCGCCGAAGGCGACGCGCCAAGCCCTTGCGGCGCGAGAGAGACGGCGGGAAAATCGATGTCCCGGCTCAAGAGGTCGCCTCGAATCCGCTCCGCCTCCTCCTCCGTGACGTAGCCCTTGAGCATCATGATCCCGTGAAGGGTGTCCTCCACCCCCGCCTCCTTCTTGAGGCGGGCGAGCAGGTCGAAACATTCCTGGACCTGTTTCGAGGTCGTGTATCCCTTTTTGATGGCATATTCGGCGAAATACAGATCGATCTGCGTAGCCATGGCCGCCTCGGAAAAAAACGACTCGCCGTACCGGGATGTCCCCCCGGGCCCCCGAGAGAGGGCGTCGAGACCGTATAGTATAGGCGCCTTCCACCCCGCCTGGAACCCCGAAATCCTCTCGAAACGAATTCCCGGAAGACGCGGCGCGGGGGACTCAGGGGGACGGCGCGCCCCACGCGTCGAGGTACGCCCGCACGCGGCCGGCGACGGCGTCGTCCACCACGACTTCGCCATCGATCTCCACCCCGTGCAGGAAGCGGACGATGTCGTGGATCGTGACGATGGAGGTTACGGGAACGCCGCGGGAAGCGGTGAATTCCGCGATGGCGGACGTGCCGTCGGGTCCGGCCTCGGATCGGTCCACGGCGATGAGCACGCCGGCGGCCCGGGCGCCGGCTTTCTCCAGGAGGTCGACGGCTTCCTCCTTGGTCGCGCCCGTGGTGAAGACGTCGTCCAGAAGGAGGGCGCGGTCGCCGGGGCCGGGCGGACGGCCGACGAAGAGCCCCTTGTCCCCGTGGCCCTTCGCCTCCTTGCGGTTGAAGGCAAAGGGATGCGATTCGCCGAAGATCTCGTCGAAGGCGAGAGCGCAGGCGACGGCCAGGGAGATGCCCTTGTAGGGGGGGCCGAAAAGGATGTCGAACCCGTTCCCGAAGGCCGCCCGGGCGCGGCGCGCGAAAAACCCGCCGAGACGGCGGAGCGAGGCCCCCTCGTCGAAATGCCCGAGGTTCACGAAATAGGGGGAGACTCTTCCGCTCTTCAACGTGAATTCGCCGAACCGAAGCGCCTTTTCCGACAGGAGAAACCGGATGAAATCCTTCTGGTAGTCCTCGAGGCCGGCAGACGGGGGGGGGGCGTTCATGCTGTCCTCCTTCCATCGTCGCGAAGAAACGGGAATCCTCCTCCCGGCGCGCCTCGTGCCCGCATCATCCTCCACCGCCTTTCCCGGACTTCGCGGCGTCCTCGGCGATGAACGATTCCAGCGCGACCTTGAATTCGTCGGCCTTCTGGTACCGGTCTTCCTTCCGGACCGCGATCGCCTTGAGGCAGATCGTCTCCAGGGCGGGCGGGATTTTCGTGTTGATCTCGCTGGGTGGCGCGGCCCCGTCCATGAAGACGGGGAAGACGTGGATGTCGTCCTCCTTCTCGTAGGGGAGGCGGTGCGTCAACATCTCGTAGAGGATCGCGCCCATGGAATAGATGTCCGCGCGCTCGTCCACCTCGTCGCCCATGAGGCGCTCGGGAGCGAGATACCCGAACGTGCCGAGAATCAGATCCGTCTGCGTGATCTTGATGCGTCCCTTGAGCGATTTGGCCAGCCCGAAATCGATGATGTGGGGCTTCACCTCCCGGTCCACCAGGATGTTGGAGGGTTTCAGGTCGCGGTGGATGACCCCCCGGCCGTGGGCGTACGCGATGCCTTCGAGCGTGTCGACCAGGATCTTCATCCCCTTGATGTAGGTCAGGCTCTCCCCGTAAATCAGGTCGTAGAGCGAAACGCCGTCGATGAATTGCATGGCGATGTAGTGCTGCCCCTCCGAGATGCCCATGTCCCGGATCTTGACGACGCTGGGGTGGTCCATCTTCGAGATCGTGTCCCCCTCGAGATAGAAGCGGGCCACCTGCTCCTGCCGGGCGAACTTCTTCCCCAGGACCTTCAGCGCGGCCGTCTCACCCGTCTTCTCGTCCCGCGCCTTGTAGACCACCCCCATCCCCCCCCGGGAGATCTCGGACAGGATGATGTACGGGCCGAAACGCTTCTGCTTCCGCTCCTCCTCCTTCTCCTGCGCGCGCCTCTCGATCTCCCCCTCCGCCCGGTCCACCTTCTCCTGCAGCTCCTCGTAACGGAAGGGCTTCCGGAGGATGTCGAACACCCCCTCCTTCATCAACTCCACCGCCGCTTCCACCGTGGCGTAGGCCGTCACCACGACGATGACGAGATCCGGCCAGACCTGAAGCGCGCGCCGGGCCGTCTCCTGCCCGTCCATGCCCCCCGGCATCCGGAGATCCAGAAGCATCAGATCCACCTTCTCGCGCATCAGGATGCGGATCGCCTCCTCCCCCCGCGCCGCCGTCCGCACGATCCCGAATCCCATGTCGTTCAGCAGATCCGAAAGGAGCAGACGCGTGGCCTGCTCGTCATCCACGACCAGGATGGTCTGCTTTTCCTTCATGAAAACCCACGGACGAGAGACGATCAAAAACGGCCCCGGCTACGCCGACATTCTACCAGCCGCCTCCCCTCCGGTCCAAGATGGGCCATCCGGAGGCTTTCGCGCTGCAAAGAAGTCGTGGTCCTCCCTTCCTTTTCGTAGCTCCCCTTCATGGAAAGACCCTAGAGCAGCAAAGCCGCAACCACAGCGGGCCAGTCTTCAACACGAAGGCACCAAGACACGAAGGCACGAAGGAAGAAGATTGGTGGGAGGCGAATCCTCCGGCGAA
>Ga0180434_10000342_pt1 | contig 69062 bp, 68 predicted proteins | sample SS_ome_7_FD_132453 | JGI IMG/M metagenome (GOLD analysis project Ga0180434, IMG submission 132453) | Hypersaline lake sediment archaeal communities from the Salton Sea, California, USA - SS_1_D_2 metaG | ecosystem: Environmental > Aquatic > Non-marine Saline and Alkaline > Hypersaline >...
CAGCTTTCTGAACTCCCTCGAAAGAGCATCGAGCCTATTGCTCTGGCGGCTAATGTAAAACCTCGCAGATTGCAGAATTTTCTTTCCGCGATTCCATGGGACCAGCAGCGTCTGCTTGACAAACTTCAATGGATGGTTGCTAAAGATCATGCTCGTCCCGACGCAATCGGAATTATTGACGAGTCTGGCAATCCCAAAAAAGGTTCTCATACAGCTTGCGTCCAGCGGCAATGGTGCGGCAACAGCGGCAAGATTGACAACTGTGTAGTCGGCGTTCACACCGCTTATACCGCGGGTGATTTTCAGTGCATTCTCGACAGTGATTTGTTTCTTCCCGAAAGCTGGGCTGATGATCCTGCTCGCCGTGAAAAAGTTGGTATCCCTGAAGATGTCGTCTATCGCAAAAAAACAAAAATTGCTCTTGATCAGATTGCTCACGCTATTGGTAATGGTATTCGCGTATCGGCGTGGACATGCGACGAGTTTTACGGCAGAGACGGCGAGTTTCTTGACGGTCTTGATAGTTTGGGTCAAAATTATGTTGCACAGGTTCCCGCAAACTTTACCGGATGGCTTTACGAACCGGAAATACTGCATCGACCGACACCTCAAGAAATGCGTAAAAGAGGCCGAAAAAGGCGTTTTCCGCGTCTTTCTGCTAAGGCATTGCCTGCTAGTGAGGTACAAAACCTGTTGACATATTCGCGTGTTTTTCAAAAACAAAAATGGCAACGGTTTCATATTAAAGACGGCGAAAAAGGGCCCTTTGTATGGGAAGTTAAACATTCGGTGTTTTATCGTAAGCATCCCGCTGAAAACGGTCTGCCCGGCAAGGCGCACTATCTGATCATCGCAAGGAATGTACTCAACCCTGATGAGATAAAATATTTTGTTACCAATATGGTTCCATCGCCAGAGGCAATAACTCTGGAACGACTTTTGTGGATAGCGTTTTGCCGTGTCCCCATTGAACAGTGTTTTGAGCGATGCAAACAGCAGTTGGGGATGGATCATTTTGAAGTCCGCGGCTGGCTTGGAATCCGTCGCCACTTGTATATTACTCAACTGAGTTTTTTGTTTTGTTCGATTATGCATAGCAGGCTTAGAGAAAAAAACGACAAAAAGTTTCTATCTGACCGTCGAGCAGGTTCATCTGGCAGTTTGCGCGTGTCTCGAAGCTCGACAGTTCGGCCCAAAAATGCGAAAAAGGTTTTATCAGAAAGTTTGCGACAGAATCTTGTATTATCAGAGACGCGATCAGCAGGCCCGGAAATCGCATCGCAAGAAAACGCTTTCGAGACTTCGGAAGCTCGATATAAAAATCAGTCAATTGAAATCTTGTGTACCGCATAATTTATAAAATATGTTGTGCTGTAGTGTTAAATTGAACGGTTAAAAAACAGGAGGAACTTATTATAATTGGGATTTCCCATATACATTGTATATGCCGGCCCAGCTACGCCGCTAAGCTTAATTTTCAATAGAATATCAAATCTATCTAAAAATTCGAGCTTCAATTTGCGGTCGAAATTGACTCTCAGAGCATCCTTGCGTCTTTCACCCATTGGTTTCTCCAAACAGATGCGTTAAAACTGGCTTCAACGGCTTCCGTAAGCTCTATACTACCAAAATCTTGCTTTCTTTCAAGGAGTTACTCGGGAAATCTGGGGTTAATAAATGTTGGTTTTTGCGAGGAGTCAAAAACAATCCTTGCATTTGATGAAGCTTTTTGTATAAAGGCATTTAGTAGCACCGCAAATTAATAAGGCTAAGGACAGGACATATTTTCAATGCGAGTTTCCGCACGGATGCAGAAAAAACGGTGGATAATCCAGCCTTCTCACGAGGCTTCTGCGCAGCTTGCCAAATCGCTCAAGGTATCCACTCTGCTGGCGCAGGTTTTAATCAATCGTGGAGTAACTGACGCCGGTACCGCCGGTGTTTTCTTACGGCCGAGGCTTACCGAGCTTATACCGCCGGAGCAGATGCCCGGCAGCGAGGCGGCGGTTGCTCGAATAAAGCGGGCCATCAAAAACACCGAAAAAATTACCATTTACGGCGATTATGATGTCGATGGCATTACGGGCGTATCAATTCTTTTCCAGATTCTAACGCTGCTCGGAGCGAAAGTGGATTACTACATACCCCATCGTATCGATGAGGGTTACGGGCTGAACGCCGCAGCCGTTCGTTCGTTGGCCAGATCCGGCAGCAGGGTCCTAATTACCGTTGATTGTGGAGTCTGTGCCTGCGAAGCGGCCGAATTAGCCGAACAATCGGGGATTGATTTAATAATAACCGACCATCATCAGCCTGGGCCGGAATTGCCCGGGGCGGCGGCAATTGTGCATCCGGCAATGGACAAATCTTATCCAAATCAGGATTCGTCCGGTTCAATGGTTGCCTTTAAGTTGGGCTGGGCTATTGCTAACGAATTCAAAACCGGTCCAACGCTTGAGCCGAAATTACGCTACTTTATGCTGAATGCAACAAGTCTGGCGGCTATGGGAACCATCGCAGATATTATGGACCTGCGTGGCGAAAACAGGGTTCTGACCAGCTACGGCCTCAAGGCCCTGCCTGAGTGCGAACTTTGCGGCATTGGGGCCTTGATTGAGTCAGCCGGCCTGTTGGGACAGGGTCTCGATAGTTTTCATATTGGCTTTCGACTGGCACCGATGCTCAATGCGGCAGGACGTATGGGACACGCAAGGTTGGCCGTTGAGCTCTTAACGACCGACAGCACAATGCGGGCCGTAAAAATAGCCGAGTATCTTAAAGAGCAAAACTCTCTGCGGCAGCAGTGCGAAAGAAAGATATTCAAACAGGCCTGCGAAAAAATTGTTGCGGGCGGTCTTAATCATCCTGATAGAAAAAGCATAGTTCTTGCCGACGAAGCCTGGCACGGCGGTGTAATAGGCGTTGTTGCCTCGCGAATAGTAGATAAATTTTACCGCCCGACTATTATGATTAACACGGCAGAGCCAATCGCCTGTGGTTCAGCCCGTTCCATAGCCGGCTTTGATATTTTGACGGCGATTAGCAGTTGTTCGCACCATTTAATTGCTTTCGGCGGACACAAAATGGCGGCGGGTATAACCATCGAAAGTGAAAAAATAGACCAATTCGCAGCCGAATTAGAAGGCTACGCAAAAGATAACCTCAGTGAAGACGATGTAGTTGCAAAACTTCACATCGATGCATTGGCCCAATTGAGCGAACTTGGAAAAGAAACGGTCGGCGAGTTTGAGATACTCGGCCCGTTCGGGCCGGGCAATCCCGAACCGATTTTCGCAACAAAAGGCGTTCGTCTTGCTTCTGCACCAAGAAGGGTCGGTGCAAACGGCGGCCACCTCCAGCTGGCTCTGACGGATAATACATCGTCGGTTCGTTGCATAGGTTTTGGTATGGGCAAACTGGAGAAAAAACTGCTTGAGAATGAGTTTTTCGATGTTGCCTATCGGCCACAGCTCAATACTTACAATGGCTTTACGAATGTCCAGTTGAATTTGGCTGATATACAGTTCGAATAAAAAAGGCAGGCGAAATCATTGATTATCGATTATTGATGATTGAGTTGATATCGCTTCGCGATGTTAGAGTTTTTAGGGTGGAAAATGTTTTTCTTTGTCTTGTTTTGCAGTTAAAATGGTGGGGGATTTTTAGTCGTTAGTCGCTCGTGAATAGTCGTTAGTCGAAAGGAATCGCTGCGCGAGACTTGTTTTGTCAAACCGCAGGTGAGGAAGCCATTTCATTGATTATTGATAATGGATTATTGATTATCAGGTTGAGCTTGCCACGTCGTCCACCTACGGCGGACTCCTCGCAATGACGAAAACCGGATTCGGTGCTTTTGCAGGAATGCGCCCGCAGGAAATTGCGCAATATGAAAACAGTAATTACCCCTCCCTTACGGTCGGGGCTCTGTTAAACGAATGGTTCTATTTCTGTTTACAAATCTTCTTCGTAAATCTTTGCAAAATCTTTGCAACTAATTTTTGTTTACAATTGCCCTGTCGATTTTGAACTGTCCTAAGGTACCGACCAAGTTGAAGAAATCTTCCGGAGCGCCGTCGCCTACAGCCAGTGCGATGTGGCCTGCATCGTAGCCGCCCCTGCCGGTGCTTTTAAAGGCCGAATCCAGGCCGACCCATTTGCTGCCGATGTATGCCTGGACCCAGGCGTGCCCGCCGAAACGGTCTCTAAGGCCGCTATATTCGTCCACGTAGGCGAGTCCCATAACGATTTGGGCAGGGATGCCGAGAGACCGGCACATTGCCGCTGTTAGTACGGCAAATTCCGTACAGTCGCCCTGTCTGCTGTCTGCGACTTCCGCTGCTGTTGCGTAGCCGACTGAAAGATTTTTATTTTCAATGTAGCCGGCAACGAATGCTTCTATCCTTTTGACAGCTTCGGCGGCGTCTTTGGTATCACCTATCGCGTGGCGGGCGAGGACTATTATTTCTTTTCGGTCGCTCTGCAGAAATCTTGTGGGTCTGGTTGCATCCAGAAGCGTTTTATCTGTGCCGTTATAGGGGAACCTTGCGCCTTTCGGCGGGGAAACCGGCCTGACGGTAACGATTGCCCGGCCGCCCTTTAGCCGGCGTACTTTTTGATTATCGCCGGATGGTATCGGCAGGGCGTCGGTTCCAGAAGTCGGTCTCAAATAATAGGTGATTGATTTGGCTGAGCGGACATTATTGAGCGGTACGGGACTGGCCAGAAACATCTTATCGACGACGTCCAGCACATCATTTTGGCCGAGCGCGAAGGCCTTCTCGCAGGCGACCATTTCAACCCGCATTCCCATTACGGGCATAATATTCTTTTGAAGTCGAAAGTTATCGTTGACATAACCGGTGCTGACAATTTCGCCAGCGTCCGGCATTTTCATAGTGGTATGGACTTCCGTCAAAGGGAGGACGCGACCGAGCAGGTCGATGTTTTTTTTGTCGGCGATAGTTATTTTAATATCTACGGCCTGCATAATGGTTGCGCTGAATATCTTTGCGGTATAGCTTTGTCGCTGTTTTAGGCCTCTTTTGAGCTGCAGCAGTCGCAGTCCTTCGGCCATCACAGCGTCTTTGGGCCATTCGATAGTGCTCTTTTGCTCGGCGCCCATTGAAGTAACCGTTATATCGGCCTTTCCATTTTTTTGAACTTTTCCAATTATTTTTATCATCATCATACTGAGGTCCTGCATGGCCTCGAAAGCTAAAGGTTTGCCGTCGATTGTCTCGATACTGGTTTCGGTGGTGTTCATTGTAACGGGCATATTAAGTCTGCTTACAGTTAAGTTGACTTGTTCGGTGGTAGTTACTTTTCCCTCGGCCACTACACGGTTTTGTATTGCGTAACCGACCTTTTTGCCTTCGATGAACAGGGCAAAATATTGGGTTTCATCCGAAGCGGTCTGTGCCGGGCCGGCAGCGGTCAAAACCAAACAAATACCGAGAATGCAGCGAACTTTCATAATCCAATTTCCTTCCTCTTGTTAGAAGCAAGATTTAATTATTTAGTGTTTCTTGTCGATGTATATAATTTCATTATAACATTTTTTCTGTAAATTTGGTTTATGTCAAGCATATAGCAGGGCAGAAATTTATGCTGTCGTTGTTTTACTGAGTTATTGTTTCGGCGGGATGGCAGGTGGTTGCATTATTTTGGGTTTTCGCTACAATGGCCGGGAGAACCCCTGCTTTCGCAGGGGCAGGTTTTACGGGTAGAAGTACCTATGACTTTCGATGAATTATTGGCTTTGGTATCTTCAGGGAATTGTCCTCGTATGCGAATGGATTCGCGTTTTGTCGAAGACGGCGATATTTTTGCGGCTGTTGGAGGCATTGTTTATGACGGCCACGATTTCATTGAGCAGGCGGTGGCCAATGGTGCTAAATACATTGTTTGCGAGAGGCAGCCGGTTCATCCTGAAAATCAGGCGGAGAGCTGCGAATATATAGTTGTAGATGATTCAGCAAGGGCGGCGGCTGTTCTGGCACAGGCTGTGAGGGGTAATCCGGCTTCTGAGCTGACTAATTTGGCTGTTACCGGCACAAATGGAAAGACGACGGTAGCTTTTCTCACGCAGTCGGTAATTCGAAATGCCGGTGAAAAGTGCGGACTTATCGGGACGGTTGTTTACGACACAGGCGAGAAAAGCCGGCCGGCGGAGCTGACAACCCCTGATTGTTTGGCAATTGCTGAAATGACGGAGGAGATGCTGAAGGGCGGCTCAAAATATATGGTCATCGAGGCCAGCAGTCACGCACTTTGCCAAAATCGTCTGGCGGGTATTGAATTCGAGGCTGCCGCTTTTACCAATCTCGCCGGCGACCATCTGGATTACCATAAAACCCAGGAGGAATACTTAGCTGCCAAAACCAGACTGTTTCAGGGATTGTCTGCTGATGCGGTAGCTGTGTTGAATAAACAATCGCCTGCGGCCAAACAAATCGCCGAAAGCACCGGCGCAAAAATTTTATGGTATGGAGTTGATGAACCAGCCGATATTACCGCTCATATAGAATCGATGAATGCTGAAGGAACGGTTTTTGTCCTGGGATACGCCAACCGAAGTCAAAAGGTGAGGACTCCGCTGGCGGGTGCGTATAATGTCAGCAATCATTTAGCAGCGGCTGGTTTGTCTCTTGCAGCCGGCTTTGATTTGGAAGCGACAGCGGCAGGACTATCGGCTGTCGAGGTGATACCGGGCAGACTGGAAAAGGTTGATTGGGTCGGCAGTTTTTGCGTTCTTGTTGATTATGCCCATAGCGATGATGCTTTGAAAAACACCCTGGCTACCATAAAGCCTTTATGTAAAGGCAGGCTCAGGGTTGTTTTCGGTTGTGGCGGTGACAGGGACAGAACTAAAAGGCCGCGAATGGCGAAGGTGGCTGAAGAGTTTGCTGATTTTGTGATTGTTACGAGTGACAATCCAAGAACCGAGAAGCCCGAAGATATAATAAGCGAAGTTGTAACCGGTTTTGAGAAACCGGATTCACCGACAATTACACTTGAGCCGGACAGAAAGAAGGCGATTGAATTTGCTCTTAAAAGTGCTGCAGGAGATGATATTGTGCTAATCGCCGGCAGGGGTCACGAAGCATATCAGATAATCGGCAAAGACAGGGTTGCCTTCCACGATGCCACAGTTGTGCGACAATGTCTTAAGAGGCTGAAATGAAGGAATTTTCGATTCCAACTCTGGCCCAAATAATAAAGGCCGAGCCGGCAGAAGTTGCCGGATTTTTAACCGGTGTAAGTATCGATTCACGTACCATAAAGGCGGGCGATTGTTTTTTTGCGGTGGCTGGTGAAAATTTTGACGGCCATGATTATGTTGCTGACGCATTTGCCAAAGGTGCTGTTTGTGCCGTGGTTGCAGATGAGACAAGGGGCGACTTTGTCGGCTTTAAGGTGCTCAGAGTTAAAGATACCATAGTGGCTCTCGGTGATTTTGCTCGTAAATACCGGCGACAGAGCGGCTTTAAGGTCGTCGCAATAACCGGCTCTAACGGTAAAACAACAACAAAGCAAATCGCTTATCACGTATTAAGTCGGCATTTCAGGGTTTTTCGGGCGCCGAAGAATTTTAACAACGATATTGGTCTGCCGCTGACATTGCTCATGGCGGGGGAAAAGGACCAAATTGTCATTGCTGAACTTGGCAGTAACCGGTCGGGCGAGATTTCTTATTTGACTGACATTACCCAGCCAGACATAGCGGTTGTTACCAACGTTCATCCAGCCCATCTGGAAGGGCATGGTGACCTGCAGGCGATAATGCGGGAGAAATTATCGATATCAGAGGGCCTGCGGGAAGATGGTGTTTTTTTTATCAATGCCGATTGTGAGCAGTTGGTTGAGAGCTGCCGGGCCGCCGGGGTCAAATTTACAACTTTCGGCAAAACTGATGACTCTGACATACGAGCCTGCAATATTACCCGTACCGGCGTCTCTGCCTCTTTTATGATAGAGGGCATTGAGGTGTTTTTGCCGTTACCGGGTTTGGGAAATATCGAAAACGCACTCGCCGCCTGGGCTATTTGCAGGCAATTTGGTGTTACCGGCGAAGATTTTGCTGATGCCGTAAGAACTCTGCCGGCGGTTCATATGCGCGCCGAGCTGTTACAGATTGGCACACTAACGGTAGTAAATGACTGCTATAATGCGAATCCCGTATCGATGAAAAACGCCCTGGATATTCTTATCGAACTTGGCTCTGCTAACAATCGGCGTCTTGTTTTTATTTGTGGGGATATGGCGGAGCTTGGCCGGCAGAGGGAGCAATTGCATGCCGAAGCAGGCGCCTTTATAGCACGGGCGAAGGTGCGGTTGTTGTTAGCTGTTGGGAGTTTGGCGAAAATCGCCGCTCTGGCCGCAAAAGAAACCGCTGAGTACGATTTGCAAATAGAATGTTTCGAAGATGTCCACTCAGTTTGTAATAATCTTGGGGAATTTGTAAAAGATTCCGATATAGTATTAGTCAAAGGCTCGAGGTTGGTTGCTTTGGAATTGGCCGTTGAGAAACTAAAAGAGATTTTTGGCTCAAGCGAATTATGAGAGCTGCTTTTGAAGGTATGAAATGATATACCACTTGTTATATTACTTTCGTGAAGTTTTCACGCACCGGCTGGGCTTTTATGCCTATCAGGATGTGATGTTTCGTTCTGTGACGGCCACATTGACGAGCTTAGTGATTTCACTTTTGCTCGGCCCGAAAATTATTCGCTGGCTGATGCGAAAGAAAATCGGTGACCGTCCCGAGTTTCATCACGCAGCACTGAATGAATTGACAAGGGAAAAGGCCAACACCCCCACGATGGGCGGACTAATTATTATACTTTCTATTCTTTCAGGTACTTTACTGTGGGCAAAGCTGAACAATCCATTTGTTCAGAAGGCGATTGTTTTGGTGATATGGTTTAGCGTCCTGGGGGGCGTTGATGACTGGCTCAAACTTACCGCTTATCTCAAGCACAGGACGAGAGACGGCCTCAAGCCCTGGGAGAAGTTTCTCTTTCAAATCGGCGGGGCTGTTTTAATCGCCTTGTTCCTGTTCGCAGACTTTGTGGATATAGAGGATGGGAAAAAATTCTGGCTGCCGTTCTATAAACATGGTCTGCCTTTGAACGACTGGGTCTTTGTGTTAATAGCGATTTTTTACATTTCAGCGACAAGTAACGCCGTAAATCTCACCGATGGTATGGATGGATTGGCAGCGGGGTGTGTTGGAATGGTCAGTCTGGTACTGGTGGTGCTCTGCTATGTGGTCTCCGAGTTTTTGGCTCGTGCAAGTCTTGTTACCTGGTCGAGTTACCTTTTGCTGCCGGCCATACCGCAGGCTGGTGAACTGTGCATTTTTTATTCTGCGATATTTGGGGCTGTTCTTGGTTTTTTGTGGTACAACTGCCATCCGGCTCAGGTTTTTATGGGTGATGTCGGCTCACTGCCACTGGGTGCTGCTATGGGATATGGCGCCTTGGTTACCAGAAATGAAATCCTTCTTTTGGTTATCGGTGGGGTGTTTGTGTTAGAGTTGATAAGTGTAATCCTGCAGATTGGCTATTTCAAATACACCGGCGGCAAACGGCTTTTCAGATGCGCCCCTATCCATCATCATTTTCACCTTATTGGCTGGAGTGAGCCGCACGTGGTGGTGCGTTTTTGGCTGTTGGCGGCCGTCTTTGCCGCTATTGCTTTGGCCACATTAAAAATCCGATAAGGTGCATTTAGCTACCGTCACTTGGCGTCTCACCAGCCGCAGACCCGTCCTGAGCGCAGCCGAGGGAGGACACATCGCAGCCTTTGGGCGCAACCAAAAACAAAAATATGCACCAGCTTTATGACAGAGCTTTTTTATTTATGGTCGAACCGGTGGAAAGTTATAATAACAGTATGGTTGGGATACCTGACACAACCGTAAGAATATATGCTGACACATCGGTTTTTGGTGGTGTGTTTGATGAGGAATTCTATGTATAATGCGGTCAATATATTGCATGGCTACAGCGAAATTGCCATTTATTCACCTCTGGAGGTGATTGAGTATGAAGACTAGAACGTTCGACTGTGTTCGGATGAAACGACGCGGCGCAGAATTGGTTCGCGAGCAGCTTGAAGGAAAGTCATTTGAGCAACAACTCGAATACTGGCAAAAGGGCACTGACCAGCTAAAAGAGCTTCAAGGGCAAGCAAAAGCAAAGAAATAGCCAACGCAGGACTTTTTACCTGATCTTGCTTACCGGTCTGAGCTTCAGGTGGTGGTGCGTTTTTGGCTGTTGGCGGCCGCCTTTGCCGCTATCGCGCTGGCCACCCTCGAAATCCGCTAAGCCTTGTTGAAGTATAATCAGCAGACATTAATTATTTAAATTTATAGTTGCAGTAAAAATATAGTTGGGGTATAGTGCTTTGGTTGGAGAAGTTTACGGACGTTTCAATTTGTTTTTCGTGGTGCGGCTATGGATAAAGTCGGAGACCAAAGGAGCCAGCAGCCGGTTCTTTCACCGTTCTTGTCGGATATTTTTAAAGTGTTCACAATATAACTTGTTAAGGAGAGGATTAAAAGATGCTTCGGGCAAAAGATATTATGACAAAAGATGTGATTAGTGTGAAAAGAGAAACGCCTATATATAAAGCTGTGGAGCTTATGGTAGAAGGCGACATCACGGGTATTCCTGTGGTCGAAGACGAGATGACTTTGGTGGGTATTCTTAGTGAGAAAGATGTGCTGAGGCTGTTCTACGACAAGGGGAATGAAGAAGAAAAAACCGTTGATGATTTTATGACACAGCCTGCTATCTTCTTCAATGAGGACGAGAGTTTACTGGAAGTTTGCGACTGTTTAATTAATAATCCTTTCAGAAGGGTTCCCGTCACGTCAAAAGGGAAATTGGTTGGTATAATCAGCAGGAAGGACATCATTTGCGAGTGTATCCTGCGTTAGTATCAGGCAGATACAGAGACCTGATGAAGCGTCCAAATAATAACTTCTGCTTTTTAACAGCTGCAGCGAAGTAGATATTGATGCCGCCATCGCCCGCCAAACTTTACCAATTTGTACATCCAGGCTGGATTGGTTATTCATCGTAATAATTTTCTTCGATGTGGATTTGGACGTTCTCTCTGTGGTTTTCGTCAGAGTTGATTTTGTTTATTTTTCTCATCGTCCAAAAGATTTTGACAGCGGTTACCGCACAGCCGAGGCCTGCGATAAAAAATATCACGGCTGCCAGAAATGCAAATATCTCAGGCAATGCCAGAATAACGACGCCGAAACCTATCAGCACCAATCCGACGATGAAGATTCCCGATGTAACCTTTCTGGATGCCTGAGATACTGCATTTGTGTAATACCTAAAATAGTTCATAATCTGAATCTTGTGTTCAACGAGGGACGAGTAACGGACTAATACATTCCACCACCGGGCGTCATCGGTGGGGTCTCTTTCTTTTCCGGGATTTCACTGACTATGGCATCGGTGGTCAGCAGCAGTGAGGCAATGGAAGCGCCGTTCTGCAGGGCCGCCCTTTCGACTTTTGTCGGCACAATCACGCCGAACTCGACCATATCACCGTATTTTTTACGCATCACGTCATATCCGAAGTTTATCTGGTCGCTTTCAAGAACCTTTTGAGCGACAATTGAGCCGTCCAGACCTGCGTTTTGTGCGATTTGTTTAATGGGGGCCAATACCGCTCTTCGAACGATATCAACACCAATTTTCTCATCGCCGGCGGCCCTGACCTTATCTAACGCCGACAGGGTTCTTATCATTGGCACTCCGCCGCCCGGCAGAATTCCTTCTTCGACCGCCGCCCTGCAGGCGTGAAGTGCATCTTCGACCCTTGCTTTCTTTTCTTTCATTTCCGCTTCGGTTGCGGCCCCAACGTTTATTTGCGCCACGCCGCCCGACAGTTTTGCCAGTCTTTCCTGCAGTTTTTCGATATCGTAGTCGCTGGTCGAGTTGTCAATTTCGGTTTTAATCTGATCAATTCTGCCCTTAATTTCCGCAGTGCTGCCGGCACCTTCAATTATCGTAGTATTGTCCTTGTCGATGGTGATGCGTTTTGCTCTGCCTAACCGGGCAAGTTCGATGCTCTCCAACTGTAAGCCCAGGTCCTCGAAAATGGCCTCACCACCGGTCAGAACGGCGATGTCACTGAGCATAGCTTTTCGCCTGTCGCCGAAACCCGGAGCCTTCACGGCTGCTACCTGCAGCACACCGCGCAGCTTATTAACCACCAGTGTAGCTAATGCCTCGCCCTCAACGTCTTCGGCGATAATCAGCAGCGGTTTGCCTTGCTTGGAGACCTTCTCAAGAAGCGGCACAAGCGATTTTACTGTGCTGATTTTCTTTTCGTGCACCAGGATGTAGGGTTTTTCCAGCACAACCGTCATATTTTCCAGATTAGTGATAAAATGCGGGCTCAAATATCCTTTGTCGAACTGCATACCCTCGACTAATTCGACTGTCGTCTCGAGAGATTGTCCTTCTTCGACGGTGATGACGCCGTCTTTGCCTACCTTGTCCATTGCCTCGGCCATTTTTTTACCGATTTCATTGTCCTGATTTGCCGAGCATGTTGCCACTTGTTCGATTTGTTTGCCTGATTCAACAGGTATGCTCATTTTATGGAGTTCTTCGACGATTTTATCGACGGCATTGTCGATACCTCTCTTTACCTGCATTGGATTTGCGCCTGCGGTGACGTTTTTAAGCCCCTCTTCAAAAATACTTTCTGCCAGAATTGTTGCAGTAGTTGTCCCGTCACCGGCCACTGTGGATGTCTTTGACGCGACTTCTTTGACCATTTGGGCGCCCATATTCTCGTATGAATCTTCCAGTTCGATTTCTTTGGCCACCGTCACACCGTCTTTGGTAACGGTTGGCGAACCGAACGACTTTTCCAGAACCACATTTCTGCCGCAGGGACCGAGGGTTATCTTTACCGCCTGAGCGAGTTTTTTTACACCTTCGCGGATGGCCGTGCGTGCGTCAGTGCCGTAAGCTATCTTTTTAGCTGCCATATTTGTATTTCTCCTTTTTTTTGTTGTTTGTAGTTCCGGGCGGTACCGCCTTTTGCAACTCATTTCAAAACGGAGTGCGGTTTGGCAGCCTGGAACTATCAACTTTTTGTTTTCTTACTATTCGATTACAGCCAGGATGCTCGACTCGTCCATAATCAAATATTCTTTGCCGCTTACCTTTACTTCTGTTCCGGCGTAACTTGTGAAAAACACCGTATCACCTTTTTTGACCTGTATTTTTTTGAGCGTTCCGTCATCGAGGACTTTGCCTTTTCCGACGCTGATAATTTTTCCTTTTTGCGGTTTTTCTTTGGCGCTGTCCGGCAGGACTATCCCGCCGGCCGTTTTGGTTTCTGCTTCAAGACGCTCAACAAGCACTCTGTCTGCCAATGGTCGAATCTTCATTTTATTTCTTCTCCTTATTAACCCTTTTTAATTTGTTAGCTATTTTACAGTAGGAACTGTTTTCCAAATACTCATTTTTTTGAATTTTTGTTTATCTTGACGGTTTTTTCCGGCTTATTTAAAAATGTCACTGTTATATTTTTTCAAGAACAGCCGGTTCAACTGCTGGCGCAGCACAGCCATATCGACCGGCTTGTCGATAACGCTGAAGACGTCGAGCTGCAACGCCCTGCCCAGCATTCTTTGGCTGGCCTGGCTTGTCAGCAGAAGGCAGGGCGTCAAAGGATACTCCATTCGAATAATCTTTATTGTTGCCAGTCCGTCGGTTTCCGAGTCCATATCCACAATTGTCGTATGTATGCGTTTTCGCTGGATGATATTAACGAACTGCCCTGGGCCTCTTGCGATAAGCAGATTAACGCCTCTGGGGCGAAAGATTTCCCGCAGGGCCTGAGGCCATGCCCAGTCGGCATCACTGGCCAGCACGTTAATCTCATCAAGTTTTGGTCCGGTATAAACCATATTTCTGATATGTGCAAATATTGTGCCAGAGAGGTTGTTATAAAGCTATATTTGCATAACCTCTTATTGTAAAAAGAGTTGGGTCAGAGACCTCAAAATCCCCGAAACCTGCCAAAACCTTGCCCCGCCCGATTTTCCCTGCCAACTCGGCAGTCTTTTCGTTCCTTCTGCCGGAAAGGCTCAATTGGCTGTTTACAGCTTAAAACAGCCAATAGCAAATAACTAAAAATCAATAAGCGAGTTTTTTCCTTGCTGCCCCAAATGCTGCTTAAAGGCAAAATCTGATTGACCTGATTGCGTGTGCCGTTTAAACTTGTTGAGGATGGATAAGCGAATCATAATAAATGCAGATGACTTCGGGCTTTGTGAAGGAGTGAATAAGGCCGTTGCGCAGGCCCATACCGATGGCGTTCTGACCAGCGCGACGATTATGGTCAATATGCCCGGCGCAGCCGAGGCATTTGAGATTGCCAGAGAAATGCCATCTCTTGCGGTAGGTGTGCACCTTAATCTTTTTGAAGGCAGAGCCGTATCCAGAGACAGCAGGGTCGATTGTCTGCTCAATAACGACGGCTCTTTTGCCTATTCGCCGTCTCAATTGTCGATTTTATCAGCGGTAAGCTATAAAATCAGAAACGCTATACGGGCCGAATTAGCTGCCCAGATACAGTGTGTTTTCGATAATGGTTTGACTCCGACACATCTTGACTCACATAAACACATCCACAGTTCTCCATCGATATTCCCGATTGTATGTAATTTGGCAGGTCGGTTTAAGATTGCTGCTGTAAGGTGGGTGTTCGAGCCGAAACATCTTTCGCAATCTCCCTGGCCTCTGCCCAGCCAGGGCGGCAGGCAAAGAGCGGCAATAGTTCGGGCAATGGCCAAAATAAACCGCATCCAGGACCCACAATTTATAAAAACCGATGCGTTTCTCGGCGTCGCACACACAGGCAAAATAGATGTTAATTTTTTCAAGGCCGTCTCTTTATATCATTCAGCCCAGACCGCGGAAGTAATGACTCATCCGGGTCTTGCCGATGGGCTCGATGCCGACCATAGCAGATTGGTAAATCAGAGACAGTTCGAATTCGAAGCCCTCTGCAGTGAAAGAACAAGACAGTATTTGAAGGACGCAGCAATAGAATTGGTGCATTATGGGAAGCTCTGAAGAGGTAAAAATTGATTGTTCGGTTGTTGTTCCGCTTTACAATGAGTCGCTGGTGGTCGAGGAGCTTTACAGCCGGCTGACAAGAACGATGAAACAAACAGGGCTGTATTACGAGCTTGTTTTTGTCGATGACGGCAGCGGTGATAATACGCTGGATTTGATAAAAGACATTGTCGCTGGAGACGGCAGAGTGGTGGTGGTTGAGCTTCGCCGCAATTTTGGTCAGACCGCCGCCCTTGCGGCCGGTTTTGATGTGGCAAAAGGAAAGATAATTGTTTCAATGGATGGCGACCTGCAGCACAGCCCCGAAGAGATACCGAATTTTCTTGAAAAAATCGATGCCGGTTACGATGTCGTCAGCGGCTGGCGAAAGGAAAGAGTGGATAACCTTATAATGAGAAAGCTGCCCAGCAGGGCGGCAAACTGGCTCGCTTCGAAAATAAGCGGCGTCGATATACACGATTTCGGAACCACCTTCAAGGCTTATAAGCGAGAGATTATCGAAGGATTGAATCTTTACGGTGAAATGCACAGGTTTATCCCGGCGCTGCTGTCGCAGAGCGGCGTTAAAATGAGCGAGATTCCTGTAAAGAACATCGTTCGGCCAAAGGGCTTCAGCAATTACGGAATATCCCGCACCTTCAGGGTGGCTTTCGACTTGATAACGCTCAAATTTTTGCTCGGATATATCTCAAGACCATTACACTTTTTCGGAAGGGCGACTCTTTACTGCATCCTGATATCCTTTTTGCTGACTGCTTACATACTGTATGATAAATTCGTATATAACGTACCGATTTTTGTCGCACACGGTCCATTGGCGGCACTGGCGGCCATACTTTTGATGATTGGTTTGCTGCTTATCGCCACCGGTCTGATAGGCGAGATGATTAGCAGGGTCTATTTCGAGACGACCAACAAAAAGATATATTCGGTGCGCAAGGTTCATCGAAAGAAAAATTTGAGTTGGGATTGAGAAAGTGAAAAGGAAGAGAGCACCGACGGGGCTGATAATTATTTTGCTCATAACAGCAGCGGCGGTCTTACTGGTAAGGCATTTTCATATCAAAAGATTCCGAATTATTGAGCAGGATGTCCTTTATACCAGCAGTCAGCCAAGAGGGATGGATTACACCCGTCTGCTTTATAGATATCATATTGCCACAATTGTAAATGTACGCTCGGCCTTTGAACATCGTGAGCGAAACTGGTACAATGAAGAGATAACCTGGGTCAGAGAAAACGGTGTCGAATATGTTGAGCTGCCCATCGACAAGAAGAATTATTTTCCTGACGAAGACACCCAAGAGGCATTTCTGGAAGTAATGGCTGACAGGACAAAACTGCCGGTGCTTCTTCATGGCAGCGGCGGCAAGAGAAGAACACTTATGCTGGCGGCGGTCTGGCTGATAAGCGGCAAAGGCTTATCTGCAGAAGAAACGCTTAAAAAGGTCAAAAGGTTCAGACGCCAGCCTTTAACTGAAGAGGAGACCAAATTTATTACACAACTGTCAAACTATACCCTTAAGGGTAATAAATTCCCGCGACGGGGATTGTAACTTATTGTTTTAAAGGTACTTGCCCACGAAAAAACGGGTAATTTCAATCGTGAGCACTATAAGTTTGTCCGCCGGCCTTTTTGTATATCGTTCTTAGGCTCATAATGCCGATTTGTGCAGCAGCGCACCAGCTACAACTTTTTGTTTGTGCCGTTCGGCGTTTTCCTGCTTATAAACAATTTCAAACCTTTCGTTTTCGAGCAGCTCATCCAGGTAGCCGCCGAATGCCACGACCCAAACTCCCTGCTGATAAAGCTCATAAACCTCTGTTCTGGTTTCTATTTTGGGTACACGTTTGCCGAAGTAATGAATGAACCTCGTAGAAGCGGATTTGTACGCTATTAGTTTATCCGAGGCGGGCACCTTTGCTGCCACGGTGCGGGTAAAATCCCTCGATGGCCGATTATAGTTGAGCGGATTTATTAAGGTTACATAGCTGAGCATTAGTAAAATACAAATGCTCGCGAACAAACTGCCCAGCGCCAAAGGTATTTTGCCGGCCTTGAACAGCCATCCAACGAGCAGAATTGCGGCAAGTCCTGCTGCGGCTATGATGATTGTTTCGGAGAGAACTTCGCTATTGAATTGTACCATCACAAAAGGGGTCGCAATTAATAGTATTACCAAGACCACAAGATGCTGCATCAGGAAATTGCGGGCGTTTTTTTGTGTAAATGCCTTTTGGCTAAAAGCCATATCTTCCAGCAGGATGCCCGCCAGGATTGCCAGTGCCGGCATTGCAGGCATTATGTAATGCTGACGTTTACCTGCTGATATTGTTATAAAAGCCACGCTTACTACAAACCACATCCACAAGAACCACATTGCCGGCAGTTTTCTGTCCCAGACTTTATAAAATGGCGCACCTAATGCAAACGGCACAAATACAACCCATGGCAGCATAAACTGAAACATCAGGGGTAGATAAAAATAAAGCGGCTTATCGCCGGAGGTGTAGGAGCCTAAGAAACGGTCGAGAAACTCTCTTTTCCAGAACATCAGGTTCCAGTTTAGTTTTTCCGCAATTGCCAGAGGCCAGGGCAGAACAATAGCCAGGAAAATCAGCCCTCCGGTTATCGGCAGAAGTTTGGGTATCTCTTTCCACCTGCGAAATATGGCGATGTAGAAAAACAGCGGTATCAAGACCAGAGGAAGCGGCGCCGGCCCTTTGGCAAGATTTGCAAGCCCAAAGCTTATCCAGAAGATGAGCATATATATAATTTGTCTTTTGCGGTTCTGGGTGGTTATTGCTGAGTAGAAACTCAGAAAGCAGACCGCTATAAAACAAGTTAGAGCCATCTCTGGCCGGGCATTATGAGAGTGACGCACATAGCCCAGAGTTGTGGCCCAGAGGGCTGTCGAGAGGACGGCGATTCTTAAGCCGAGCCACCGGTTTACAAAGTACAAAATAGCTGCTGCTGAAAGCACTCCGAAGATAACGCTTGGCATCCTGGTGGTGAATTCATCGACCTCGCCGGTTATTTTAGCCAAGCCGGCTACGAGCCAATAGGCAAGAGGAGTCTTTTCAAGTCGCGGCTGGCCGTTGCAGGTGGGCCAGACCCAATCACCGCTTTGAAGCATTTCACGCGCAGTAATCGAGACAAAACATTCGTGGTTGTCAAGCGGCCTTTCGGAAAACGCCCAACCGGCGGTTATCACAGAAAGAACCATTACACCGCAGATGAGGTAAATCCTGTTTTTTGGAGAGATGCTTTGGCTGTTTCCCATTCGGCAGCCCTTTCCTGGTGAGTGTTCAGGCAATCACTCGATTAGCTTGATTATTTCATCGAGCTCATTTGGCGCTTCTATTGGCGGATTGCTGAATTGTCCCTTTTTTTCTTTATGGTAGTTGACCGTTACGTTCGGGTCTTTTAGTAGATGTCCTGTCAGCACACAAGCAATTCGCTCATCGGCGGCGATTACGCCTTCCGCTCTTAGATGTTTTAGGCCTGCTATGGTCGCAGCCGAAGCCGGCTCGCAGCCCAGACCATATTGGCCAATAATTGCTTTCGCATCGCAAATCTCTTCGTCGGTTACCGCTCGTACAATTCCGTTACATAGAGCAATTGTCCTGAGGCACTTTTTCAAATTGACCGGCCGTGAAATTTCTATTGCCGATGCACAGGTATGCGGTGAGAAATTTTGGGCGGTCAAATCGGCGTAGTAGTCGTCGATTATTTTCTGCTCGACGCTGCCGTTGTTCCAGAGGAGCTTTTTGTTGTTGACCAAATCGGTTAGTGTCTTGGCGCCGGTAGCGTTAATAATAGCCATTCGCGGCACCTGCTCAATCAGGCCAAGCTGCTTCAATTCGTAAAAGGCCTTGCCGAATGCGCTTGAATTGCCCAGATTTCCACCCGGTACGATTATCCAGTCCGGCACTTCCCAGCCTAATTGTTCAATGATTCGATACATTATGGCCTTTTGGCCTTCCAGCCGGAACGGATTTAATGAATTGAGAAGATACAGCCCGAGCTGTAAACAGACGTCCTGCACCTGCCGCATACAGTCATCAAAATCGCCGAGTATTTGGATGGTCTGTGCCCCGTAATCCATTGCCTGGCTGAGCTTTCCGAAAGCAATTCTGCCCGAACCGATAAAGACCGTGGATTTCAGGCCGCAATTGTGTGCGTATAAAGTCATCGATGCCGATGTATTGCCAGTTGAGGCACAGGCACATGATTTTGCACCGACCATCATTGCATGACTAAACGCTGCGGTCATACCATTATCCTTGAACGAGCCGGATGGGTTCAGTCCTTCATATTGAAGGTATAAACGTCCGGGTTTTACGTCCACGTACTCAGCTACCCCGTCGTTTTGCTGCAGAATTGTTTGGCCTTCGCCGATAGTTACTTTGTATTTGTCTTCACAGAAGTTCAGCAGCTCGCGGAACCGCCATACTCCTGAGAAATCCAGTCGATTGTTTCTTGTTGCCCAGCGTTTGGCGAAGTCGTTGAGCTTATGGGGGACTTCGATTTTGTCCCAGTTATATACTGCATCCAGCAGCTCGCCGCAGGCCGGGCACTTAAAGAGCGACTGGCCGCAGTCAAACTCAGCTCCGCAATCGGGATTAATACATTTTTGGTAAGCAGCATCAGTTTGTTTTGAGGTACTCATATACCAATTCCTTTTTACTTTATTAAGCTCTGCCTCGATTATAAACTAAAACCAAGCCTTTTTGTACAGAAATTAAGTTTGTGTCTCCATGTTTACCGTAAGGGTCGCTAATCACGATTCACAATTTACGAATTTTCGTTGATTTTTTCTATGAGTGCCGGCAGTTCACAAAGCCGATTTATTTTCCAGGCACCTTTCGGTATTTTTTTGCCGATATTGGTATAAGCGGTTTTTAGAACGGGCTTCATACCAATTTTTGCAGCAGGTTTAATGTCATTATCGATTCGGTCGCCTACGAACAATATGTTTTCCATCGCTTCGCCGATTTTTTCAGCAGCCGCCTCAAAAATTCTGAAATTTGGCTTTCTAAAATTAAATTCGTAGGAATAAAGTTTAACCGCGAAGAAATCCAGTATTCCCAGTCGTTCCAGATGTTTTTCCAACGAACTGCTTGTTATAAAGGTGTTTGAAACTATACCGAGTTTCAGCCCCGCTTTTTTAAGCGAAGCTAATGTTTCGTTGATATTTTCTTCAGCCTGTGCGACTCTGCTCAATGGTTCATACCAGAGCCACGCCAGATGCTGCCATTGTTCATCATCGAGTTTATACCCTTTTTTTTCACCGATTTTTTTTAGCAGCTCCAGAGCATCAAAGTCCTTTCCGGTTATGTTCGAGAGGAAATATCTGAGGCGAATAGCAGTCAGGTTTCGCCGACAGTAGCTTTTGAAGCTTTCGGGCGGCTGAGAACAGCTTTGCAAAAACTTGTATGACAGTTTGGCCCCCTGCCTGAACAGTTTTGATGTATTGACTTTTCCGAAGCTCAGCAAGGTCTCACCGAGGTCGAAAAGAACCGCTTTGATTTTTTTGTCCGGCAATTGCTTCATCCTTCTTAGAATGGGTATATGAGTAGATGAGTTTATGCGTATATGCGTTGAATCATTTACTCATCCACTCATTTACTCATCCACTCATTAGCCGAGGTGGGAGTCGAACCCACACGCCCATTCGGGCAGGGGATTTTAAGTCCCCAGCGTCTGCCATTCCGCCACTCGGCCTTATCCGGCAAGCTACTATATTTTGCGAGATTTTGCAAATTGTTTCCCAGCCCAGGTATTTCATCCTCGCATCCCGGGATTTTGAGACTATTTAAGCCAAGCTTATTAACAATGAGCCGTTAGGCCATAATTCCAATGCCTGTGCCTGCGAAAGCAGGTATAAGCTGCAAAAACAAACAAAAGCAGTAAAAATCAAACAAAAAGTGTTCTGGATATTCTATAAAGTTTTTGGCGGATTTTTCCTGGGGGTGCCAAGTCCGCAGGGACGATTAATTTATGCTTACTACTCTAAAATCTAAAAAGGGTACAAGTCTCGTCGAAGTGATGGTGGGTGTTTTGGTTTTCGCAATCGTTGTACTTGCGTGCCCTTTTCTCTTTGCATTCGGAAGAGGCGAGATTAAGCGCCAGGAACATCATCGGACAGCTGTAGAATTAGCCGCTCAGAAGTTAGAAGAGTTAAGAGCGTGCAACTACAATGACATAGAACAAGGCGACTCAAACACCTCGCTTTCTTTAAATGACTTATCCTACTCTCGAACTACCGAGATAGTCACGGAAAATGGTGGGTTATATAAAAGGGCAAATGTTACTGTTCGCTGGGGGCCGACGGGAACTGAGCATAGTGTCATTCTAAGCACTATTATTGCTCCTGAATAGGTCAATCCAATGAAAACAATAAGGCGGAGAGGTTTTACCCTGGTAGAACTTATGGTCGCTACCCTTGCCGGCATTATACTGGTCCTGGCTACGGGTATGCTTGTGTCTATCGGGCATAACAACTGGAATGCAGCCTGGAAAAGAGCAAATCTTCAAAGAGATGCTCCTATGCCATGCTTAGAATGAGCCGTCCTATTAGAGCGGGAACTTCAGCAAAAGTGGAGGCTTATGGCAAAGGCCTAAGGATATACACAGAAGGAGGCTGGATGAGATTTTTTCTTGCTCAGGGAGCTTCACAAGCGTGACGCCAGATGCCAGATACGAGATAGAAGATGCGAGATAAATCGAGGCTTGAACCGGCAAAGAAAGTCCCCAATTCGTTCTGTTGCCTGAATCAGCCGAATCCTACGCTCAAGTCTCTTTAGTTGTGGGTCGCTACCGGCTGGAAGGCGGGCCTTTTTTATCTTTTCGACAGCATCGTTTAATTTGCCCATCGCCATAGAGGCAATGGCGGAATCCCGCAGGGCCAAGACGTGCTCAGGCTTAATGTCAAGCGTATGGCTGAAAAACTCCGCCGCTTCCTCGTATCGTTTTTTTGACGCCTGGATAAATCCAAGGTAATAATATGCATCGGCACTGGCGCTATCTATATCGAGAGCCTTAAGTAAACAGGCTGTTGCGTAATCCGGCTGATCAATTCTCAGGAACATCGAGGCCATTGAGGCCAGTACTTGGGCATTGCCCAGTTCACGTTCCACCTCCGAAACCAGATATGCTTTTGTCTCCTTCTCACATCCTCTTGTTAAAGCGCACTGGGCCAGTCGGTACCGTGGCCCTGCCAGGGTACTATCCTTTTCCAGTGCTTCGTTGAATAGTTTTACCGCCTGTTCATAATCATTATTGTCGAGAGCAATTTCACCAAGATAAAATGATGCGACCGCAGAATCCGGTTTGAAATCAAGTATCCTGTTAAATTTTTCTTTCGCGGACTCAATATCACCGACTTCGAGCAGAAGCAGTCCGAAATCGAGAATAACATCGAGGTCGCCGGGATTTGTGCGCAGCTCCGCCAGAAAATGCTCCCGGCTGCGCTCGCCGCCGCCGTTGGCCCAGTATGCCTGAGCTATTCGGTAATTGATTTGGGGATGAGTCGGTTCGAGCTTGGCCGTCTTTTGCCAGCAGTGGATAGCTTTTTCGTATTGGCCCCGAATGAATAGACTATTGCCGATATTATAGTAACAAAGTGCGCAGTCAGGCTTTATCTGCTGGGCAAGATAAAACATCTCTTCAGCCAGACTGTGTTGTTCCATTTCCGTATAGGCAATTATTCGATTGCAGTAGCAGGGCTCAAAAGTCGGGTCAAGCTGCTGAATATGCTCAAAAGTACTGATGGCCAAATCATATTGTCCCGTACGGGTATAATCGATGCCTAACGAGTTTAATATCTCAGGGTCATCAGGATTTAGCTCAAGAGCGGTTTCATATTCGGCTATCGCCTCTTCGAAGCGATTGATTGCATCGAGGGCAAGGGCCTTATCGAAATGCCAGGCACTGTTTGACGGGCTTACCTGCAGAGCCGCTTCCAACTCCAGCAGCGCCTGTGATATTTTGCCGTCTTCATAAAGTTCATGAGCTCGCCGGGCGTTGTGCTCGGCTTTGTCATAGGAGCCGAATATCATATCTTCGAACGGCATAATCGCACATCAATTTTTCTTTAGCTCAGCCAACCACACTCCTCCAATCGCGTTATCGCCAATAAATTCTTATCGAGTTAGCTGTTTTTCCCCGGCAAAAGGGCTTTTTGCCTTAAGCAAAAATTTTGCTGGCAATTTGAACTATAAGCTCTTAAAATTGCTTATGTTAGCTTCCAGCGACAAAACAACCTGAGTTGAAACTCTTTTGCTGCGGCATTGTTTTTCTGGAAAGCGGCAGCATTTAGTCTTATAATGCATCGCTGCCGGTGCGAGCTTGACAGGATAACCGCAGCTTCGTTTATGAACCGAAACGTTTGTTTTTGGAGAGCGGAAAAATATGGTTAAAGAAATTAAAGGCCGATTAACTGCTGGAAAAGGCAGTTATGCTATTGTGGTCAGCAGATTCAACGAATTTATCAGTGCCAGATTGCTTGCCGGTGCCGTTGATTGTCTCACTCGTCACGGTGCTTCTGATGAGCAGATATCTGTAGTGTGGGTCCCCGGAGCGTGTGAAATCATCGTTGCAGCAAAGAAACTTGCCCAGAGCGGCAAATACGCAGCCGTTCTTTGTCTTGGTGCGGTCATACGCGGCCAGACCTCTCACTACGATTATGTCTGTCAGCAGTTAGTCAGGGGCATTGGGCAAATCAATTATGATTCTCCGACTCCGGCGATTTTTGGCGTTTTGACCTGTGAGACACTTGAGCAGGCCGTTGACAGGGCCGGTGCGAAGATGGGCAACGCCGGCGCCGATGCGGCAATGACCGCGATGGAAACAATCGATGTACTGGAACAGATTTAGCCGCACTATTTGAAAATTAATAATACCTGCTAATAATCAATAATCGATAGTCAATGTAAAAAGGGCCGGCAGGTGGACAAAAGAACAAGGGCCAGAGAACTGGCAATGCAGGGATTATACCAGCTCGATGTGCAGGGTCCGGAGCTATTAGAGCGGTTGGGTGAGTTCTTCATAGAAAATGAATCCGACGATTTTGTCCGCAAACTTGCCCTGGATTGGAGCAGAGGTGTATGGGAAAATTTGGCCGGGTGTGACGAACTGATTACAGCCTCAACAATAAAGTGGGGATTGTCCCGGCTTTCTTTTGTTGACAAAAGTATTTTGAGATTGTCGGTTTATCAGTTAAAGTTCTGTCCTGATATACCGCCGAAGGTTGTCATAAACGAGGCTATCGAGCTTGCCAAAAAATTCAGCACCGCTCAGTCGCCGGCCTTTGTTAACGGAGTGCTTGATGCCGTCTTAAAAAAAATTACCGCCGCTCAATCGAATAACGAATCGCCGGTAACTAACGGGGGTCCCCAAACGCGATAAACGGCGTTTGGGGTGGCCTCTGCGAGAATCAGGTATGAGAACAATTGCGGTCTTAAATCAGAAAGGTGGGGTGGGAAAAACCACTACGGTAGCAAATATCGCCGCAGCCTTTGCTGAGATGGGCTTGAAAGTGGTTGTTCTTGATTTGGACCCTCAGGCACATCTGACGATACATCTCGGAGTTGCCCCTCAAATCGCCGGCTCCGGCTCATATAAAGTCCTCACTCAGTCAGCCGGTTTTGAACAGGAAATTATGCTTGTGAGGCCTAATCTTTGGCTGCTGCCGGCTGATATTAACCTCGTCGGCGCAGAAAGCGAGCTGGTCAGCGTCGTCGGCAGGGAAACCGTCTTGCGAGAGGCCCTCAGAACCGCTCAGGACAACTTCGATTATGTTATGATTGATTGTGCCCCTTCGCTGGGACTGCTCACACTCAATGCCCTTGCTGGGGTCGATGAAGTTTTAATACCGCTTCAGCCGCATTTTCTCGCGCTGCAGGGACTTGGAAAGCTCCTCCAGACAGTCGAGCTCGTCAACAAAAGAATCAATCCTGCCCTCAAGGTAAAATGGATTTTGCTCTGTATGTTCGACAGCAGGGCTTCACTTCCCAGCGAAGTAAGGACTGATATACAACAGTTTCTTGATAATGCCCGCGGAACCGATTGTCCCTGGGCGCAGGCACGGATTTTACCTACTTATATCAGAACTAATATCAAACTTGCGGAAGCCCCAAGTTACGGCAAAACAATCTTTGAGTATGAGCGGAATTGTCACGGCGCCCAGGATTACCGGAAAGCAGCCGAATTCATACACACGCCTTTGCAGCCGCAGATTCAACCTGAACCGGATACCGTCGTTGAAGAAGAGGCAGCCACACCCCCAATTGAAATCAGGCCAATCCCGCAGCCTGATTCACAAACCCACCCCTCGGAATTCACACGGACACCATCCGAACAAAACCAGCCGGAGCCGGGAACTCTCTGACAGAAAGTTGCTTCTGTTTATGGTTCTTTAGGGGGGTTCCCCAAACGGGCTTCGACTGAGCTCAGCCGAATGTCCATTCTTTTGCGTTTGGGGGCCCGCTGTCAGCCTGTCAGGATTTGACAGTTGCTCTGTGATGCAGCTTAGGAACTTTGCCGCATAGAATTCATTTATAACTCGATTGTCAACAGCTAAAGTCAGGGTTACCATTTTCCGCACCACCGCCTTGCCGTTTTGGGGCAGAACCGTTGGAATTATATTTCCGACCGCCAGAATGGTACTGGCCGGCGGCGGCACTATTGCCCAAAAGGAATCTATATCGTAGGCGCCGAGATTACTTAAGGCTATTGTTTCTGGTTCCATCTCAACAAGCGTTAGTTTATTATCGCGTCCTTTTTCGGTCAGTACCTTTTCCAGTTTTGCGATTTCGACCAGGCTTTTTTTGTCTGCTTCTTTTATCACCGGCACAACAGTTCCCTGGGGGGCATTGACAGCAAAGCCCACGTTGAGCGAATCGGCGAACCTGATGTTGTCACCTTCGAGCTTGCCTGTCATTAGGGGGTATTTTCGGGCCGCCAGTGCCAGCGAACGAATATAAAAGGTGTTTGTTGTTATTTTGACCCCAAAGTTTTTGCGAAGTCCAGGTCGAAGTTTGAGCATTTCCGTAACGTCTGCCCTTGATTCGAGGTAGAAGCAGGGCTTATTGGCTTTCGATTCCAGCATCCTTTCGCAGATGAGCTTCTGGATTCTGGTTAAGCCGATAGAACTGCCAAAACGCTCCTTATTGAGTTCCGGCGACTCAATATGATTTTTTACTGGAATTTCCAAAGCCACCTCTGTTATTTTTACTTTCACAGTATAATACCGGACAGCAATTTTGCCAACGCTTTTTTGCCTTGGTTACAGTCCCAGAAAATCTCCCACAACCTTTTGGAAGGTGATTCTCCTATAATTTTGTTGACAAAGGTACGTGAATATCATAAGCTATTTTTGTCCGTAGGCAGGGAGGAGCACAGTGGAAGTTCCTTGGGGCCCCCGACGACAGCCGGAACGTAAAGAAAGGGTGATTCGAGAGAACTGACCCTGCGAGACGATAACTTTGAGGCGCAGAGCAATTATAAACTGTTCAGTAGGATACCAAAACAACAGATTATTTTCCCTATTCAATATTTTGATTCTGGACAAATACATACCCCTGCTTTTCTGGTGCTTTCTGTGTGTATTAGTGCAGATTGTGGGGGTAAGGGCTGAGCAGTTTGAGCCGCCGCCAGTCAGTGCCGCACCCGTCAATCCTGATTTTATTGCCTTTCAGATGGAGATAGCAACGTTTGGCTTTGCAGCGTATGACGAGCAAGGCCACGCCTTAGGCCACATTCCTTCCCCGTTTGACCGCTCTCATCTGCTATCTCAGGTGGAATCGGGCCAACGGCCGCTTAGTGAGCTGCCATCAAGCTATGACCTGAGGTCATCAGGACACGTTACCGATGTCAGGAACCAGGGCGGCTGCGGCTCCTGCTGGGCTTTTGCCTCGTACGGCCCGCTGGAAAGCTGGCTGCTGAAGAATGAGGCTGAGACCCGGGACTTTTCCGAAAACCATCTGAAGAACTATCACGGTTTTGACTGGGGTCCATGCGAAGGGGGGAATGCAGATATAAGCACGGCTTACCTGGCTCGCTGGTCTGGTCCTGTCGATGAGTCGGACGACCCTTATCACGACTGGGATGATAGGCCCAGCCCGGGTGGGCCTGCCCAAAAATACATCAATAGTACGTTGTGGTTTTTCACAGACAACGATATCAAAAACGCACTTATGAGCTACGGGGCAATGTATGTTAGTATGTACTATGAACCTGCCTTTTATGACCCTTGCGAGTACACGTATTACTATGCCGGCAGCGAGGGTGCCGACCACGCCGTTACACTTATCGGCTGGGACGATAACAAGACCGTCTCAGGGGCACCGGGAGACGGCGCCTGGCTCGCCAAGAATAGCTGGGGGACCGACTGGGCAGATAACGGGTTTTTCTGGATTTCTTACTACGATGCCAAGGCCGTGCAGTACGCGGTGGCTTACTGCGATGCCTTACCAACTTCCTCATACGCCACCAATTACCAATATGACCCATTAGGATGGACAAACTCAGCAGGATTTAGTTCTTCGACAGCCTGGGCCGCCAATGTCTTCACCGCCACCGCAGACGAAGACCTCAAGGCCGTTGCTTTATATGCTGTTGACGACAATGTTTCCTACGAAATTTATATTTACGATGACTTCGATGGCAGTGCATTTTCCAGCCTGCTGGGCTCTACTTCGGGGGTGCTTGCCAATTCGGGCTACCATACAATTTCGCTGCCTTCGGTAATTGAACTGACTGACGGCGATGATTTCTCAATCGTTGTCGAGTTCACAACAACGGGCTACATATACCCCATTCCTATAGAAATGGACTTCGCTGGCTATTCACCAGGCGCCACTGCCGGCCCGGGCCAAAGCTATGTCAGCTCCACCGGAGGCTCGTTCACAGATATCACAACTTATGTTGGCTATGAGAATACCAACGTTTGCATCAAGGCTCTGACGGTTACGCCGGCTCCGTCTCCTCCGGAGATTACATCAACACCGGTTACCGTTGGCACGGTAGGCAAACTTTACAGCTACGATGTGGATGCCTATGGTTATCCGCCGCCGACATACACGCTGACCACATATCCATCCGGAATGACAATTGACCCCAATACCGGACTAATTGAGTGGACTCCCGGTGCTTCGGGTTACTTCGACGTTGAAGTTACGGCCGGCAACGGGCAGGAGCCTGACGCCAATCAGGGTTTTACCATCACAGTCTCCGAGCCGCTGCCCATTGTGGTCTATGACTTTGGCGATGGTACCGGTAACCACCTCGCCTGGGGATACGAGACCGACCGCTGGTCGCAGGATGTGGATGGTAAACGCCGATATTGTCGCAATAATAATTGCTCGGAAGTAGAGGACATCGAGTCTGGTGCACATGTGGCCTTGGCCAATTCCGATGACAGTCGTTACACCAACCCTAATTCGGGCCTGGGAGACGAATCAACACTTTACGTCGAATTCAACATCGATGAGGACCCCAACGATGTAAAACAAATCGACGCACTCTGGGAAGGCTGCGCAAACAGCAGCAAGCACGCAGAACTCTATATCTGGGATTACGTGCAGGGCAACTGGGGTAACGGTGCAGGCAACTATGGCGAAAACAACTTTATGGACGACGGCAGCGGCAGCTCAGACTTTGTCCTGGGCGGCTCCGTAACCAACAACGTCAGCCGGTACATCTCTGCTGACGGCCAGATCACTTTGTTAATCTACGTAGATAGCACCTACTCGGAGTCGTACAATGACTATGTGAGCGTTACCGTCCACATTCAAGTTGGTGGTATTGCGCCCGTGATTACTTCAACGCCTGTAACAGAGGCCACTGTGGGCCAGCTTTACAGCTATGATGTGAACGCTACCGGTATTCCTGAACCAAACTATGCGTTGATTACATCGCCGGCTGGTATGGATATTAACTCAACCACCGGTTTGATAGAATGGATGCCGGATGCAAATCAATTAGGATTAAATGCAGTTGAAGTACGAGCCAGCAATGGCCAGCCACCTGACGCTAATCAAAGCTTTAATATTGACGTCAATGGCGTTGCTGCGATGATTACTTCAACTGCGGTTACCGTGGCCACTGTGGGCCAGCTTTACAGCTATGATGTGAACGCTACCGGTATTCCTGAACCAAACTATGCGTTGATTACATCGCCGGCTGGTATGGATATTAACTGGGCCACCGGTCTTATCATCTGGATGCCCACAGAGTCGCAGTCAGGACTGAATGCCGTTGTCGTCGAGGCCGCCAATGCATCAGGTACCGACACGCAGAGCTTCGACGTCGATGTGCTGGTCGGTGATAATTTCGACGATAACAGGCGCAGCGCAATGTGGCGACTGTTTGTTGAGGATTACAGCAATACCCGTGTGGTTGAAGATGCCAACCGACTGGAAATAAGAGCTGCAGGTGGTATTAATGACCTTATTGCTTTTTACGTAGCCAACGGTTGGTGTTTTGATGTTAATGAAGATTTCGCAGTCGAAATTGATTTTCACTTCAGCAGCATCAGTGACCACAACGGCTGGGTTGGAATATTCGTTGAAAATGACGATACCTATGTTTCAATCTCAGCCGGTTCCGACAGCAACGAATCATACTTCTACTACGAAACGGTTGTCGATACCAATGTGGTATTTGAAAAGGAGCCGAGAGATTCAAACGATGGGACCCTGTATATCTGGTATGAAGCCGACTCGAACGAGCTGTACCTAAGCCATCTCGGATATACAGATGTAAATGCATACAACTGGCAGACGATACCTTCGCCTCTATTGTATCAATGGGCATCGCCTGTTTATGTTGATATTGGCGGCGGTTCTGAAGGTGCCGTGCTCAGTTCCGGCAAGGCTTATCTTGACAATTTCAGGATTACCGAAGCTGCGCTTCTTGGCTGGCCGCCGGCAACCGACCTTGACGGTGACGGCTTTGTCGGCTGGGGTGACATTGGGGTAATGAATGAGTATTGGCTTGGCGACCCGAATACCGACCCGAATGTTAAAGGCGACCTTAACAGTGACGATATTGTCAACTTCCTGGACTTTGCTGAGTTTGGCCCAGCGTGGTAAACTTGAAGAACTAATGGTTCAGAGGATTAAACGGTTGGGGAGCCCGTAAAAATGGGCGATAGAGGACTCGAACCTCTGACCTCACGGGTGTGATCCGTGCGCTCTAACCAACTGAGCTAATCGCCCTGACCGGGCAATATTAGAACCGCCTGCCCCGTTGTTTGTCAAGCCTTAATCGCCGATTGATTTATACCTTGAACAACGAGACACCGGTCACCTGCCACCGACTCAGCCTGTCTCTGTCGTTACAAAGGGGCACCCCCAGACGCGATGTGATGCGTTTGGGGAACCCAGTTAATTCGTCCGAGTTTGACGCCTTTTTGGCTCAATATTTTTTCCGCCGTCTTGTTGATTTCACCTACATGTCCTCGAAGCACGATTATCTCCATACAATCGTGGGCATCAAGGTGAATGTGCATAGAGCTAATAGTTTGCAGCAGATGAGAATGCTGCATGCCGGTTAGCTTTTCCATCAGTTTTGTCGAATGATGGTCATAGACAAGGCATACTGCAGCAACCGCCCTGGCCTTCGGATTGCTTATTTGCTCCCTGCTTAGCTGCTCGCGCAGAAGGCCACGTATGGCCTCGGAGCGGTTCGGATAACCCTGTTTGGCAATTAGTTTATCGAAGTTTGAAAGCAGCTTCTTATCCACCGACACACCTATACGTTCAACTTGACTCATTTTTGTTCTCCTGTGATAGCAGTAGAGCCAATATGACAATTTCTGACCGGCTACAAGCTATTTTATCAGATAAAGAATTTTTTGAAAGAATTATTTTTCTATTGACACAGTAGCACGATTTCTGTATTTTTATGCGCAAAGACAATATTATTAGTTTTTTTGGAGGTATGAATTATGAAAAGGTTAATTGTAGGAAAGACGTTCTTTGTGGTATTGCTGCTTGTTTTAAGCAGTTTTGTGTATGGCGATACCCACCGAGAGGTGCAGTCTGTTGACGAGTACGGCGATGGAAACCACCCGGCTCTGCTGACCAGCGACAAAGTTACGGTCGAGGGTATAATTCTCAATCGGCCGGACTTTATGTTGGATGCCGAGCCGAATCAATATTTTACCGGCGACGGCGCAGGCGCAATGTGGCAAATATACATTCAAGGTGAAGGCGACGACCACGCTGGTACCGCCGTCTGGATGGGTCAGTGTTATAGTAACCTGCCCTTCGGTGACGGCACATATAGTGACCCAGACTGGCTTAATGAGCTTTATCGATTAAGCCATGACCCCAGCACCGGCTACGAGTTTGCACCCGGCGACAGGGTCAGAGTAACGGGTCTGTTAAAATTTTATGGCGGGAAAACAAACATCAATGAACGACATAGTACCGACCCCGACAGGGATTTTACTATTGAGTTAATAGAGGCCGGCGTTGGCCGTCCTCAACCTGAGGTTATTACACTCGACGATGTCAAAGATGGCAGCGACAACTTCATTTTTGACCCCAACCGAGAGTTTGGTTGCGAGTATTATCAGGGCTGTCTGGTCAAAATCAACGATGTCAACTTTGTGGATGCAAATTCCTGGGGCCCCGATGCAGCCCTGACGATAACCGATGGGCAAAAGACGTTCCCTGTAAAGTTAGGGATAGGTTGGGGTATTCGTCCGGATTCGAATAATTTAGTCGAGCCCTTTGATGTTGTCGGTATCTTTGACCAGGAAGGTGGTCTTAAAGACAACTACCGTATCTGGGTGCTGAATTACGACGGCAACGGCAGGGTTTTAACCGACCGCGGCTATGCCAGGTATAATCTGCCCGGAGAAATTAATAAGGATGGCAAGGTCGATATGTTTGACTTTGCCTGGCTCGCCGATAACTGGCTGGATTGTGTTGTCGGTACCGGTGCCTGTGGTGGGAGTAACGACTGATAAGTATTCTTTTGCATATACGACTGGCGCACGCCCGGGATTCTATGTGAGCGCTCTGTTATGAAGAATGGATTTACGCTGATTGAGTTGCTTGTAGTTATCGCTATTATTTCATTGCTGATGGCGATACTGACGCCGGCGTTGTCCCGGGCCCGCGAGCAGGCAACAATTGTTGTCGTCAATGGTGAGCTTTACTGTATCGCAATGGCACTTGAGTCTTATTCTATGGACAATGAGAATAGGTATCCACCTACTCGGGCAGACTGCAACCCCTGGGCACTCAAACACGCCTATGCCCTGCCGCAGGAGCTGGTAGATAGTCACTATCTGCCGAAGGGCGAGATAGGTAAGGTTCGTTTTGCCAAGATTGAGGATAAATTTAACAAGGGATGCACCTATAAATACATCGCCCTTGGCCCAAGGTATGACTATCACGGTACGCCGTTCGGTGACCAGCCACTATATATACCTGAGGGCTTTCCGAACCGTGAAGGAGAAAATCTAATCAAGTATAAGGACTTTAGAACATCGCCGGTTACATGGGTGCTTTTTAGTGTAGGTCCGAAATGTGATAAACAGAGGGTTGAGCAAGGAAACTTCCCGCTTACAAGTGGCTTTCCTGTTTCAAGACAGTTTTGGTATTCACCTCAGAGACGTAAAGGCATACTGACTCGAATACGTCTGAAAAAAGGTCGGCATATAGGTTCGTTTGAGATTAAAGGTTAAGCATAAAAACAACTTTAGAGTTATATATGGAAAGTCACCGAACGTGAACGGTGGACGAGTAAAAAGAGAGAATCATTACATTTGTTTTTGTGTGGTTTCCGGCCAATATATTCATCGGAGGATGTGCGGCGAACCATGGAGGTTTTATGATGCCAACAGAAAAGAAGGTTTGTATCATGGATTTGCAAAGGGAGGTGGAACATCAAGAGCTTTTATGCGGCAAGCCACAGACGTATGGAATGCGCTCAGGCAGAGTATATTTACAGAGCGGCGAGGCCTGCGGCCAACATAGTACTGACCAGCATGAAGAAATGCTTGTTTTTCTTTCCGGCCAGGGTCTGGCACTAATCGGCAAAGAACAAAACGCCTATCCCGTCGGCGAAGGAAAAGTGTCCTATATACCGCCGCATACGACCCATAACATTAAAAATACCGGTGCTAAACCACTTGTTTACATTTATTGTGTCGCCCCTGTAGCTGACTGATATGGTGAACAAGAATCAGGTCAGTTGCACCGTTAGTAATGCCACAGGCAGGTAGTTTATGTGTTCTTTAAGTGTCTTGATTCGACCAGGCAGTATCAAAATAAAATAAGTTTTTATTTGCTGATTGTGGTTGTGGAGCAGCACGATTTCTGTATTTTTACGCGCAACATCAGATTTTATTCTGTTCAAAGAGAAGCTGAATATGGAAAGAGCAAGGGTGTTATTAACTTTGTTACTTTTGTCGATTTTGACGAGTGCCCTGCGGGCCGACAGCAATGGAGCCGATTTTGCTGGCGGCGTTTACGATATATGGCGGCAGGAAACACTTACAGGGGGCTTTTGGGGGCTAAACGACGAGCTGGCTGATAAGGGAATAGAAGTAGGTTTTAGTATTACCAGTATCTACCAGGCAAATGTCAAGGGTGGAACCAGCACGCATGCTCGTAGAGGCAGGCATTCAGGCAGCTATGATTTGGAACTCTCAGCAGACCTTCAGGAACTGGCTGGATTTGAGACGGGAAGTATCTACATGCTTGTTGAAGGCGGCTGGCCGGACGCCGAAGGTATCGATGCAGGTGCGGTAGGCAGTGCATTCGGTGTAAATGCAGATGCAATCGGAAATGATGCGATGCTCGTCAAAGAGCTTTACTACCACGGGCCTGTGTTCAGTGATAATCTTACTTTGATGGTTGGTAAGATTGATTTTACGGGCGTATTTGACGCTTCTGCTTATGCTGATTGCGAATGTACTCAATTCTCAAATGCAGCATTTGTTGACGACCCTACGATTCCATTTCCGCAATACAGCCTCGGCGCAGTGCTTACATATGACCTGACGGATTCGTGGTACATTATGGGCGGTATAGCCGATGCCCAGGCTGACAGCAGAGAGACCGGATTCAGGACGGCATTCTATGATGAAGACTATTTTTTCTATGCTCTTGAGACCGGAATTACCGCAGAGCTTGATTCCGCCAATGGTGCAATGCCGGGAGCATATCGAATAGGTCTCTGGAACGACCCGCAGCCAAAAGCCAATACAGACCTTGGAGATGCCGGCAAAAGCTATCGTGATGATGTCGGTGTTTATACAAGCTGCGACCAGATGCTCTACAAGGAAAATGCGCACACTGAAGACAGCCAGGGCCTTGGTACGTTCTTCAGATATGGTTATGCCGACGATAAGAGAAATGATATTACAGGCTTTTGGAGTGTTGGATTTCAGTATCAGGGCCTGTTTGAAGGCCGCGACGACGATGTTCTCGCCTTAGGGTTTGCCAGGGGTGGATTCAGTGACAAGGCCTCCACAACTTATACCGATGATTATGAAAGTGTTTTTGAACTCTATTACAGCGCTGCTGTATCACCCTGGCTGCATATCAGCCCGAGCATTCAGTACGTTACCAATCCCGGCGGTGATAAGACTATTGATGATGCCGTCGTACTGGGCGTGCGTGTTCGGGTGATTTTTTAATTGTCGTTTTTATGCCGAGAGAATAAATAAGGTTAACCAAAAAAGAATAGCAGGAGAATTTTATTATGCACATGGCAAATGAATTATTATCGGTTCCGGTTGCAGCCGCTCTTGCTGATAGAGTTGTTCTGATGGACAACGGTTGTATTATTGTTGATGGCGATACAAAAAAAATAATGTCGGATTCAGAACTGATGACCGAGCATGGCCTGGAAGTGCCGGACAATATATAGCTTATGCTTAACAGTTTAGTGATTTTCAGTTTGCAAACTGCCGGCTCACGGCCATACACTTGTTTTATTCTTTGCTTGTTACGTAGATGACCTGCTCGGCGAATAAATTCGGGGCAAATCTTACAGGGCTGAGCCTTGTTTTGACCAGCGGAATTCTCTTTTCTACTTTTACCCCCAGTTTCTCGCAAAATTCGTCGAAATCTTTCAGCGACAGAAAGTGTATATTCGGCGAATTGTGCCATCCGAAAGGAAGCTGTTTGGTTACAGGAGCTTTGCCACCGAACGATAAGGATGCTCTGCAGCGCCAGTGAGCGAAATTGGGAAAGCTCACAATCACTTTTTTGCCGACACACAGCAGTTCGGTAAAAACCTTTTCCGGGTTTTTTACCGTCTGCAGTGTTTGGGAAAGTATCACGTAATCGAAACTCTTACCAGCGTAACTGCCGGGCCCAAGTTCCACATCATGCTGGATAATGGAAAGCCCCCTCTTTACGCACACAAGAACCATATCCTGGTTTATTTCAATGCCTTCACCCTTTATATTTTTGTCCACGGTAAGTGAGGCCAGCAATTGGCCGTCCCCGCAACCCACGTCTAATACGGTGCTGCCTGGCTCTATCAGTGATTCTATCAACTCGTAGTCAACACGCATCCGCTTGGCCTGGTCGAGGGTGTGTATTACATCTTTCGCATTTTGTATTTCGCTTGGCGTTCTGTGCTTTGCGCTTTTTATTCCCGGCTGATGTGTTACTTCTAAAAAGCCCGAAATAAATGAGCCAAGCGTTTCCGGCTCAAGTAAAAAAGCATCGTGACCATAAGGTGACGCAATATTGCAGAAACTAACGTCTTTGCCGTTGACAGCCAGCGCATCGACTATGTCCCTGGATTGTGAGGGCGTAAAGAGCCAGTCACTTGCGAAACTGATTACAAGAAATCTCGATTTTACGTTCGCAAAGGCGTTTTTTAATGACCCAAACTCTCTTTGCAGGTCGAAATAGTCTGCCGCTTTGGTTATGTAAAGATAACTGTTGGCATCGAATCTTTCCACAAATGTTTGGCCCTGATGGTCCAGATAGGTTTCGACGGCAAATTCAGAATCAAAATCGTAGCTGTAGCTCTCGGCCCTGCGCAGCTCTCGTCCGAATTTCTCTCGCATTCCCTGTTCCGACAGGTAGGTTATATGACCAATCATTCGCGCAATTGACAGACCCTTATCAGGGCCTTTTTTATGATGGTATTGTCCATCGGAAAAATCAGGGTCTCCCAGTATCGCATTTCTCCCCACCGCATCAAAGGCAATAGACTGGGCTCCGAGGTGAGCGGTTGTTGCAACCGGTATTGCGGCTTTAACAAAGTCCGGATATTTAATTGCCCACTGCAGAACCTGCATTCCCCCGATTGAGCCGCCGATTACCGCCAGAAGATTTGTTATCCCGAGCTTATCAAGCAGCAGTTTTTGAACATTAACCATATCAGCGACGGTTATGATTGGAAAATCCAGGCCGTATGGTTTTTGTGTCTCCGGATTGTTCGAGGATGGCCCTGTCGTGCCGCTGCAGCCGCCTAAAAGATTGGAGCAAATAACAAAATACTTGTTTGTGTCGATTGCCTTGCCGGGCCCGACCATAGTGTCCCACCAGCCGCTCTTTTTGTCCTCGCTGCTGTGGTAGCCCGCAACATGAGCATCACCGCTTAAAGCATGGCAAATCAAAATGGCATTATCGCCGGCCCCATTAAGTTCACCGTAAGTCTCATAGGCAACATCAATGGGCGCCAGTTTCTTGCCGCAGTCCAGCTCCAACGGCTCCTCATGCCCGACTATCCGTATAGTTTGTGTCTTCACGATACCAACAGAATTTCTTCCAATCTCTGTCATATTAATAGTTAAGTATAACTCAAATCTGCTCTGTGTAAAGAGCGGCCCTGACAAACCGATGCCATAAAACCCTCTCCGGCCATATGTCTTCAGACAGGTCATAACCGTTTGTATGATTATGGATTAAACCTGATATATTTTATTTTGGTCCGGATATTTTTCTGCAGGTTGAAATTCACAAGAATCTTCGCATTTTTGAGAATTTCTTAAATATGCGCAACAATCTCCTGTGCGCAAAGAAGTTACATCAGGACATTTTTTGCATAAACTGACATTTTTTCTTGACAAACATAGTCATGATTTTATATACTGTTGTATTTACAGCTTGTGAATGTGAACACAAGCACCATAAAACCGTAGTGTATTTTATGCGGTACCATAGGATACCAAATGAAACTATTCGGCGGTTGCCAATTTACCTTAGAGGACTGTTGTCGTTACGGGAAGAAGGACGAAAGAGTATTTCCAGCCGGAACTTGGCTGAGTTTCTTGGGTTTAACCCCTGGCAGATAAGAAAGGATTTTTCGTACTTCGGCGGCTTTGGAACTCGCGGTATTGGCTATGACGTCGCAAAGCTCATAAAACAAATTAAGAAAATACTCAGAATTGATACTGTCCACAGGACGGCTTTGGTCGGAGTGGGCAACCTGGGCTCGGCTGTTTTGGCCTATCCGGGTTTCAAAACGTATGGTTTTGACATCGTTGCCGCTTTCGATGCAGCCTCTGAAAAAATTGGTAGAAAAGTAATAAATATTGTAATTGAGGATGTTTCAAATTTATGGACGCTAAAAAGGAGAAAAATCGACCTTGCGATTATCGCCGTCCCTCGACAGGCAGCTCAGCAAACAGCCGACGCCCTGGTCAAAGCAGGCATAAAGGGAATCCTGAATTTTTCTCCCTGCCGTATAACAGTGCCCAAAAAAGTAAAGGTAATTACTATTGACATTGCGACGGACCTTGCTCGTCTGCCGTATTATATACCGGCGAGTCACTAAATTGTAAGTAGCTTTAGGTGAAATGAAAATGGAAGCCGTTTTTATAAGCGAACTAAAACCATTCCTGGATGCCGTGGCACAACAGATGCAGCTTTATGTACCCAAAAAGTCCGGCGAAAATTATATATGCACCAGATACGACCCTGCCAACGAAACACCCGTGGAATTTAACAACATACGCACTTGTACTACGATAAAGGAATTTTTGTTTCCGGTTTGTGAGCTTGCCTCAGTTTACCCCGAACCTGTTGAACCGGAGGACATAAAACCATTTGCTGTTTTTGGCCTGAAAGACTGTGACCTGCGCTCTATGAAGGTTCTGGACAAGGTCTTTTTGGAAGAGGATTTCGAGGACCTGCTTTATGTAAGGCGGCGGGAAAAGATGTTTATTATCTCAACTGATTGTTTTGACCCCGCGGAGAATTGCTTCTGCAGCCTTCTTGATGGCAGCCCCTTTGCACAGAGCGGTTTTGATTTGAATGTTTCCAAAACAAAAGGTGGCTTTATTATTGAAGCCGGCTCACAAAAGGGGCGGGATTTCATAGAAAAAAACACCGACCTTTTCACCGATGTTCCTCAGACTGCACTGAATGAGAGAGACCAAAACAGAGCTGACGCACAAAAGCGGCTTGAGCAGAATAACTCTGAATACCGCTTTGATGCACCAATTAAGGAAATCGTGGAAAAGTGCCGGGAATCCGAGGCTTTTGATGTTGAGGCCGAGAGTTGCGTTGAATGTCAGGCCTGCACGAGAATCTGCCCGACCTGTCACTGTTTCTATCTCTATGATACTAAGCAGCAGGATTACTTCAGTAAGATGAAAATGTGGGACAGTTGTATGAGAATGGCCTATGCCGCCGTCGCAGGCGGCGCTAATCCCCGCAAAATACTCGGCGACAGAATCAAACATCGCCTTCTGCACAAGTTCGTTTATTTCTCTGACAGATACGGCATCGATATGTGCGTCGGCTGCGGAAGATGTATGGATACCTGCATCGGCGGAACCAATACAAGAGACCTCTTAAAAAAGTTGAATGAAGAATTTAAAAGCAACAAAAAATCAAAGGTTACAAAATGACTGTAAACCCTTATCAGCCGATAGACGGTGAAATCGTTGACATTATTGATGAATCCCCCACGATTAAAAGTTTTGTCATTGTGCCCGAAGAACAGTTCAGCTTTAAAACAGGACAGTTTGTAGAATTGACTCTGCCCGGCGAAGGTGAGGCGCCATTTACCCCTTCCTCATCCCCTTCTGTAACCGAAAAAATGGAAATTACCATTATGAAAGCCGGGCACGTAACCGGTTTGTTACACGAAGCCGGCAAGGGCCAAAAGGTTGGCATTCGCGGCCCGTATGGTAATGGCTATCCGGTTGATGATTTTGTCGGAAAAGAGCTGTACATCGTAGGCGGCGGTGTCGGTTTGGCGCCGATTCGGTCGCTGTTTTTGACCCTCGTTGATAGAATAAAGGATTTCAAGGCCGTCATTTGCAGATTCGGTGCGAAAACTCCTGAGGATTTTATTTACAAGAAAACTCTTTTTGGCCCCTGGCAGAATATCAAGGGGGTGGATATGGAACTTACCGTCGATGAGGCAGACGGCCAGTGGAAAGGTAATGTCGGTGTTGTAACTACGATATGTAAAAAGGGTGATGTAAACGTTAAAAACGCCGTCGCTATTATCTGCGGACCACCCATTATGATGAAGTTTGCCACGATGAAAGTCATCGATTTTGGTTTTAGACCACAGGATATATATCTTTCAATGGAAAAGAATATGAGCTGCGGAATAGGTAAATGCGGCCATTGTATGCTCGGAAAATATTACGTCTGCAAAGACGGCCCTGTCTTTACCTATGAGCAGATAAAAGACTACCCGAATATTTGGGATTAAAAAAGCATTACACGATACGAGATACAAAATTATGGCTGAAAAGTTAATAATTGATTTGGCAAAATGCAGACTGCAGGATGAATCAAAAGTCCGCTGTTCATACAAACATCATCCTGAAAACAAAGGCATCGATTCGCTGCTGGAGATGATTCGTTTCGCCCTGATTTGCCGCAGGTGCGAATCTGCTCCGTGTGTCAGTGCCTGTCCCAATGCTGCTCTGGAGAAGGTGCAGACCGAAAACGATGATGCCGGTATTCTCAAACGAGCAAATATGCTTTGTACCGGCTGTGGAACCTGTGCAATTGCCTGCCCATTCGGCACAATATATACCGATTTGATACCGTATCCCTCGAGCGTCTGTGACGTGTGTAAAGACAGACTCCGCGAGGGTGAGAAGCCGTTATGCGTTACTACCTGCGAGGATGGAAGCATTGATTACAGGCAGGTTGAATTAGAAAAGGAAAAGGATTTGGTAGAGGTTTTTGAAGGTATTGTTGTAAGAGTTGCCGGCGGCGGTTTATGGGAGCCGTTCTTGAGGGAAAAGGAATAAACAATGAACGAGCCAGTAAATACTTTGTTTCAGATTGTGGTTTTTCCAGGCTTTGTATTCACCCTCGTTTTAGGCCTGATTGCTTCCTGGATTGTTCGCAAGGTAAGCGCACTTGTGCAGTGGCGTGTGGGGCCGCCGATTCTTCAACCCTTCTATGACGTGGTAAAATTGGTCGGAAAGGAAACCCTTATGCCACAGGATGCCCAAAGAGGTGTCTTTATCGGGGCGCCTCTTGTCGGTATGGCAGGGGTACTGTTGCTTTCAACGATGCTCTGGCAGATAGCTATAACCCAAAAGGCCTTTGTCGGAGACATCATCGTAGCCATTTATCTGATGGTACTGCCCTCACTGGCGCTGATTCTTGGCAGCAGCGCCAGTGCCAGCCCTCACGCCTCACTTGGAACAAGTCGGGAAATGAAGCTGGTTATGGGCTATGAACTGCCGCTCGTATTGGCTTTTATCGTCGTGGTTATTAAAACCGGCGGCCAGCTCAGTTTAGCCCAAATAGCCCAACAGACACCGGCCCTTAGCATATCCGGGATGTTGGCTTTTCTGGTTGCGTTGTTATGCGTGCAGGCCAAACTCGGATTTGTTCCGTTTGATATCGCCGAATCGGAAACCGAAATTGCAAGCGGTATTTTAATCGAATATTCCGGAGCGCTGCTTGCCGTCTGGAAAGTTATGCAGGCAATGATGCTTGTCGCTCTGCCGATGTTTCTGGTAACGGTCTTCCTGGGAGGCTTCGAGGTCAACGTATGGACGGGATATGCTAAATATGTGTTGGTGCTTGTTCTGATTATTTTGATAAAGAATACAAACCCGCGCGTGCGGATTGACCAGGCAATGAAGTTCTTCTGGGTTTATTGCGGCATTGGTCTGGTTGCTGCTGTTATTTTAGCGATGATAGGAAATAATTGCGGTATCAGTTGGCTTTAGAAGCAAGACGAAAAACAAAATATAAAATTTGAGACACGAAATATGAGCTGGAAAATATGGGCATTAAAAAAGTCGCCGTGGGTATTTCACGTTAATACCGGTGCGTGCAACAATTGCGATATCGAAATCGTAAATTGTCTGACTCCAAAATTCGATATCGAAAGGTTTGGCATGAAACTGGTAGGCTCGCCGCGGCACGCTGACGCCCTGTTGGTAACCGGTGGTGTTACCGCTCAGGCGGCTCCAAGGCTGAGAGAAGTATATCGTCAAACCCCCAAACCCTGCGTTGTCTTTGCAATTGGCGCCTGTGGCTGTGACAAGGGAATTTTCACCACCGGTTATCATATGGTAGGCCCCGTAGATAAAATAATCAAGGAAATTGACCCAAACGCTATTATCGCCTATGTGCCGGGCTGTCCGCCAAAGCCGGAAGCCATAATTTCAGGAGTGGTTAAGACGCTGGCGGTTTTATAGTGCGCCAATACGAGAAACAGAATATGAACCAGAAAGAACTAAATAACAAAATATCGGAAATAAAAGACAAGCTCACAGCATTTGAGCAGCCGTTTGATAATAGAATATACCTTACCTGCGAGGCCGAGAACAGTTACGCCGTCAATAAGTTTCTGTTTGAAGAAGTGCCTTTGCGGTTTGTGATTGCTACGGGGGTTGATAGCGATAACTGTTTCGAGGTTCTCTATCATTACTCTTATGACCAGACGAGCTGTATTGTTACCCTGAAGGCAATTATTCGCGACAGAGAAAGCCCTGCGATTGAGTCTATTGCGCCGTTTTTACCCGGCGCCGAGTGGATAGAAAGAGAGATACACGACATACTGGGAATCGACTTTAAGAACCATCCCGATATGAGGAGATTGATTTTGTCGGATGATTGGCCTGAAGGCGTTTATCCGTTGAGGAAAGACGCGGTCAAGCCGGTAATTCGTCCGGACGGCGAGCCGTCGAAGCCGCCAATGGTTCAAACGCAATCATCCGCCTGTCGGACCGTGCCGCTGGCCCGACCTGTTCTTCCGGTTGGTCCGTTCCATCCGCTGCAGGAGGAGATGGAATTTTTCCAGCTTACGCTCGACGGCGAAATTGTAACGGATATCGATATGAGGATATCCTACAATCATCGTGGAATAGAAAAAATCAGCGAATCGCTTCAGTTCGACCAGGTGCCGTTTTTGGTCTCGCGAATATGCGGCATCTGCTCCGCTTCCCATCCGCTTGCTTATGTCAATGCCGTCGAAGAACTTGCCGGCGTAACAGCTCCTGACCGTGCTCAATACATCCGGGTGATTATCAATGAGCTTGAACGCATCCACAGCCACCTCTTGTGGGTGGGTCTGGCAGGCCACTTTATCGGATACGATACCGTCTTTATGTGGGCGTGGAAATATCGCGAGCCGGTGCTTGACCTGCTCGAAGAAATCACCGGCAACAGGAACAACTACGGTAATGTCAAGGTCGGCGGCTGCCGTGAGGACATTCCCAACGAGCTCAAACCCAGGATGCTAAAAGAGCTGGACAAGATTGAAAAGAAAACCGAGATGCTGACCAAAGCGGTGCTTGATGACCCAATTTTGCATGCCCGGCTGAAAGGTGTTGGTATATTAAGCAAGGAGAACGCTGTAAAATACGCCGTAACCGGCCCGACTGCCCGCGGCAGCGGGGTCGCTATCGACGTAAGGGCTGACGACCCATACGCTGCTTACGGTGCACTGGACTGGAATGTAATTTCCCAGCCTGAAGGTGACGTTTTCGCAAAGGCCGTTGTCCGTCTCCTCGAAACCCTTGAAGCCATAAAGATGACAAAAGAGGCAGTCAACAAACTCCCTGACGGCCCTATTACAGTTGAGGTTAAGCAAATCCCGCCGGGCGAGGCTGTCGGGCACGCAGAAGCGCCGCGAGGCGAGACCTTCCACTATGTCCGAAGTGACGGCGGAAACCGTCCGATTCGGCACAAGGTCAGGGCACCGAGTTTCGTCAACGTGCCTTCATTCAAGGCCTCATGCATCGGCCAGCATATTGCAGACGTTACTATTACACTTGCAGCGGTTGACCCGTGTTATAGCTGCACCGAGAGACTGGCGGTTGTTGACCGGCATAATAAGGTTACGCACGACTACAACGCACTGCTGAAATTGAGCCGTGAAAAAACAGCAGCAATAAGGAAAGAACTCGGCGTGCCGGAACTGAAGATGGAGGATTTAGAAATTGGATAAAACACTGCTTGTCCCAGTCTTTTTGCCCTTAATTGCGGGTTTCGTTTTATTGTTCCTGCCGAGCAAGCTGACATCGCTGTTCAAGGGATTAACACTGCTTATTTCTGCTGCTGTATTTGTGTTGGCTATTCGGATATTTGCTCTCGGTCAATCGGCCTACAGTTGGTCTATTCTTGAAATAGGCGAGCTGAAGCTGGATTTGCTATTGAGTGCCGGGCCGCTGGGGGCGTTTATACTGATATTCGCTATGGGTTTCGGCCTGTTGATAACTTTATACTCACTCAAATCACAAGCGGCAAGCGGCAAGCGACCAGCGACGAATATTTATTATGGCTCTATTCTGCTTACAATAGGCGGTTCAGCAGGGATATTGCTTTGTAATCATTTACTGTTTTTGCTTATATTCTGGGAAATCGTTACCGCTTCGCTCTATCTACTGATAACCACAGGCGGGCGAAACTCCAATTTTGCAGCCACCAAAAGTTTCGCAATGATAGGGGCGTCTGATGCCGCTCTTCTGCTTGGTATATTAATGGTATGGTTACAGTCGGGGACATTTGTGATGTCGGACATCAGCGTAGAGACGACTTCGGCGTTTGCAATTGTCGCTTTCGTTCTGCTGATGACGGCAGCGGTTACCAAAGCGGGGGCATTGCCTTTGCATACGTGGCTTCCGGCCAGCGGTGAATATGCTCCGTCCTCTGTGATGGCGCTGCTGCCTGCTGCGATTGATAAACTTCTTGGGATTTATCTGTTGGTAATAATCGTTCGGGAGCTGTTTGTGATGACATCGGTGGCTTTGAGCGTTGTCCTTGCGGTTATAGGTGCAGCCACAATCCTTATTGCGGTGATGATAGCGATGGTTCAGCATAATCTCAAGAAGCTGCTGTCTTATCACGCCATCAGCCAGGTCGGTTATATGGTTCTTGGTATAGCAACGGGGACGCCGGTGGGTATTGCCGGGGGGGTCTTTCATATGCTCAACCATGCGATATACAAGTGCTGCCTGTTCCTGTGCGGCGGCGCGGTCGAGGATGCTGCAGGGACGGCTGAGCTGGATAGACTCGGCGGATTAGGCAAAAAGATGCCGATTACTTTCACTGCTTGCCTCATTGCCGCTTTGAGTATTTCGGGGATACCGCCGTTAAACGGATTTGTGTCGAAATGGATGGTTTATCAAGGTGTAATTGAGATGGGTAACACGCAGAGCGGCTGGGCGGCGGGTCTGTGGCCTGTCTGGCTGGTTGCCGCTTTGTTTGGAAGTGCGCTTACCCTGGCTTCGTTCGTAAAACTTATACACTCACTGTTCCTTTCCCGCCTGCCGGATGAGTTGAGAGATGTAAAAGAAGTTTCGCCTTTGCAAACTATTCCGATGATTGTTCTTGCCTTTCTGTGTGTATTTTTCGGAATCTTTTGTCACGTACCGCTAAAGATGTTCATTTATCCCGCCCTCGGTATAGAACCCGGCACTGCAATTTTTGGTACCTGGGCATCCGGCCTGGCCACAATCCTGATTATAATCGGTGTTGTTCTTGGCCTGCTTATTTTACTGGCTGGTTTCCTGACAACAAAGATAAGGACCGTTCCTACCTGGACCTGCGGCGAAGTACAGACTAATGAGCAAATGAGGATACCCGGAACGCATTTCTACAAAACGGTTTCGTCTATGGGCGGGTTAAAAGGGCTTTATACCGGCCAGGCAAAAGGCTACTTCGACCCGTACGACCAGAGTGGCAGGTTCGGCTTGGCCCTGACAGAATTTCTCAGATGGCTGCATTCCGGGATTTTGTCAATATATTTGACTTGGGTGATTTTGGGTTTACTGGTAATTTTATTTATAGTTTGCAGAATTTGGTAAGGAAAAAATTAGCCACGAAGACACAAGGGCACAAAGAAATTAAACTTGTTCCAGCGAAAGCGAGGAACGAAAAATAGACTGGATTCTCCGAAGGACACCTTACGGCGTCGCTTCCGCAGGAATGACAGCTAAATTTTAGTGTCTTGGTGACTTTGTGGCAGAAAAGTGAGGTGGATATGGCTATATTTTACATCTTACTGCTGTTTATATTGATAGCTGCTGTTATCGCGGTGGAAACAAATGACCTCTTAAGCTCTGTCATTTGTGTCGGCGCCATCGGTTTCAGCGGTTCTTTGATGTTTCTTTTTATGCAGGCGCCAGATATCGCAATAACTCAGATTGTTGTCGAAGTTTTAGGATTAATCATACTGATTCGAGCAACTATTTCACGTGACCTGACATTTATTTCTGGTGATAGAGAATTTTTCGGAGTGGTTGTTTCTGTAGTGATTCTCTTTGCGATTTTCCTGGCCGGCCAAACAGTCCTTAGGACTTTGCCTGATTTCGGAACTCCTGCTTTTGTTGCCGCTGCTCAGAACTGCGATTTGCCTGCCCCTGCCGCTCAGACCTATATCGCAGAAGGTATGCAGAAGACCGGTGCTGCCAATCTTGTTTCTGCCGTAATTCTGGATTTCCGTGCCTATGATACACTCGGAGAAGCAACCGTACTGTTTACTTCTATCATAGGGGCTACTGTTATATTGAGAAAAGACAGTAGAAGACTTGGGGAGGAGATAAACGAATGAACGCCGTTAGAAATGCTATGAGGTAATAGTGCAGCGATAAGAGGTGATAATATGGAACAAAAGCAGAGAAATTCTAATGTAGCGCAAAAAGAGAAAATTTCTAACGGGGTGAAAGGTATGACAATCATAGTAAAAACCATCGGCAGTTGGGCCAAAGTGCTTATCTTTCTGTTCGGCATCTATATTGTGCTTTTTGGTCATTTAACTCCAGGCGGTGGTTTTGCCGGCGGTGTGATGATAGCTTCAGCATACGTTTTGCTTATGCTTGCTTTCGGCGGTGAATTTGTGAAACAAAACCTCTCACCCTCTCTGGCCTTGAAGCTTGCCTGTGCCGGAACATTGGCTTTTGCGGCAATTGCCGTCGCAGGATTTTTTTACGGCCCGGATGGTTTCTTCTGGAATTTTATTGGCCAAGAATGGCTGGCAGGGGAAAGTTCTAACTTACACTTTATAAACGCCGGGATTATAATGCTCGCTGAGCTTGCTGTCGGTGTAATAGTAGCTGCTGCAATCTTTCTTGTCATTTTTACCTTTTCGACCTTTAAGTTTGATGTTTCAGATAATCAAAAGGAGTAAGAACCTATGCCGTATGCGTTATGCTTTTTATTGTTCGTAATCGGTCTTTACTGTGTTCTTGTCAAAAAGAATATGGTTAAGATTGTTATCGGCATCCTTGTGATGGAATATGCCGTCAATCTCTTCCTGATTATGCTTGGCTACCGGACAGGCGGCGCAGCACCAATCATTGACAAAACCTGCCTCGAACCGGGAACAGGGCAGATTACTGCCAGCTTCATCAGTACCTCTGTTGACCCGCTGCCTCAGGCCCTTGTACTTACTGCAATCGTTATTAGTTTGGGGTCGTTGGCGCTTATTATTTCAATTTGTGTCAGAACTTATGAAAAATACGGCACCTTCGACATCACCAAGATAAGGAGGTTAAAAGGATGAGTGTCCCGCTCCCTGTTTTTGTCGCTATCCCTCTGGTAACTGCTTTTCTGCTGCCGATTTTCGGTAAAAAAGGCAAATCTGTTGCAACACTTCTGGCTAACCTGGCAACTATTTCGCTGCTGGTGTTGGCAGTTGTTTCCATCGGCCAATCCAGAGTCTATGAAATAGGCAAGTGGTCCATCCCTCTGGGAATTAATCTTGTCCTTGATGGTTTGAGCTGTCTTTTGCTTTTGGCTGTCAGTACCGTCAGCACCGCTGCGATGCTGTTTAGCACCAGATATATGGAACAGTACACTGCCAAGTCAAAGTACCTGTGTTTATTTTTGCTTATGGTCGCCGGTATGAACGGCGTGGTGCTGTCGGGAGATATCTTTAATCTATTTGTATTTTTGGAAATTGCCTCAATCGCATCTTATGCGCTGGTGGGCTTTGGCTGTGAGCACGAGGAGCTTGAGGCTTCTTTCAAATATATGGTCCTTGGCAGTGTGGCTTCTATGTTCATTCTTTTTGGGATTGCTCTTGTTTATGGTAACACCGGTTCGCTCAATATGGCCTACATCTCAAAAGCCATTCAAGGTTCGGGCCTAAATGCCGGCCTTGGCTTTGCTCTGTGTTTGTTTATTGTCGGCTTTGGCCTGAAAGCTGCTTTAGTGCCGTTCCACGCCTGGCTGCCGGACGCCCATCCATCGGCTCCTGCTCCGATTTCCGCAATGCTGTCCGGCGTACTAATAAAAGCCCTTGGTGTCTATGCCCTTGCTCGTGTGGTTTTCAATGTGTTTGGCATTTCCGTTCCGATAAGCTGGGTTTTAATCGTTCTCGGCATTCTGAGTATGATAGTCGGAGTGTTTTTAGCTGTTGGTCAATGGGATTTTAAACGTCTTCTGGCATATCACAGCATTTCGCAAATGGGCTACGTCGTGCTTGGAATCGGCTTAGGAGCTCTTATTTTAGCCAGAGGTGGAAATACTACCTGGGCTTCGCTGGCAATTCTCGGTGGCTTGTTTCACCTTGTTAATCACGCCGTGTTTAAATCTTTGCTTTTTTTGACAAGCGGTTCCGTCCAAATGGCAACAGGGACGAGATATTTAAAAGAATTGGGAGGCCTTGCCGACAGGATGCCCATAACACGCGCAACTTGTACCGTTGCATCAGCCTCTATTGCCGGTGTCCCGCCTTTCAATGGATTTTGGAGTAAGCTAATCCTTGTGGTAGCAGCAGTTCAGGCAGGTTTTTGGGGGATAGCCGCTGTTACTGTCCTGGTAAGCTTGGTTACCTTAATTTCGTTCCTTAAAGTTCAACGATATGTCTTCTTGGGCGAATTACCTGAGAATCTTCGGTATGTCAAAGAAAACAAAAACTCTATGCTCGTTGCTATGATATTCCTGGCTTGCTTATGTGTGCTTATGGGACTGCTGGTGATAGTGCCGAGCTTAAAGCAGAGTATTCTTGACCCTGCTGTAAAAGTGTTAACTGACGGAGTTGAATACTCTGCTAAGATAATCAATATGTGATAAACATAGGGTGGTAAGGATATGAGACGACTGATTTATTTTGTTGTGGCATTGGTTGTTTGGCTGTTACTGACCTGGTCTGTTGATACCCAGATACTGATTGCAGGGGTAATAGCTGCTATCATCGTTGCGGTACTGTTTCACGAAATAATGCCTAAGGAGCATAAAGTTTTTATTTCGCCGATTCGTATGTTCTGGCTTTTGCTTTATGTGCCGGTATTTTTCTATTATATGGTAAAAGCTAATTTTGACGTTGTTTATCGCGCCCTGCACCCAAAAATGCCGATTAAGCCCGGCATAGTAAAAATAAAAACAAAACTCAAAACAGATTCCGGTATCACCGCTCTGGCGAATTCCATTACACTGACACCCGGCACTTTGACCGTGGATTTGACCGACGATGGTTTTTTGTATATTCACTGGATTAACGTAAAGTCTGACGATGTCGAGCAGGCAACTAAATTTATCGCCAAAAGGTTTGAGTGGTTTTTGGAGAGAATTTTCGAATAAATGGAAAGAGGTAGTTATGGTAACACCATTGGAAATGTCATTTTTTATTGGCTTATTTGTGTGCTGTTTTTTGTGCCTGTACCGAATAGGTCGCGGCCCCAGCGCCCCCGACAGAACCGTGGCTATTGATATTTTGGGTATCGTCACAGTGGGATTCTGTGCCATCCTTGGGCTGGCGACCGGAAAGGATTTTTATCTCAATGTCGCTCTCGCCTGGGCGCTTTTGAGCTTTATTGGAACTATCGCATTGGCAAAATTTCTGGAGGGCAGAAGTTTCGATGAGTGATATTATTGGATACATATTAATAATCGTAGGAATCCTGTTTGATATATTTGGTTGTATAGGGCTGGTTCGCTTCCCCGATGTGTACAACCGTCTGCAGGCCTCGACCAAGTGCGTAACTCTCGGCACTATCCTGCTGCTGGTTGGTGTGGCCCTTGTCAGTGCTTCGGGGCCCATAGGCGCAAAAGCGATTATCTGTGCTGTCTTTATACTGATAACTTCACCTACAGCCGCACACGCAATCGCAAAGGGCTCTTATGCCTCCGGAGTGAAATTGTGGGAAGGCAGCGTCGTTGACAAATACGCAGAACAGGTCGATAAAAAAGCTTAAATGACATAATCAAAAATTAGTTGATTACGGGAGTTTTGAAATTGCGCATACCAAAACCGAAGTTAAGAGAATTGAAAGAAGCCGTTATTGCTGTCTCTTCGACGCTGTTCGGGCGTCGATTCACTACCCGCTTCCCCGCTAAGCCCTGCGTCGTACCGGAAAAATACAGAGGCAAACCAGAATTTGACCTTGATACCTGTATCGGCTGTGGTGCCTGTGTCAACGTCTGTCCGACTGATGCGCTGACCCAAATGGAAGATACCGAGGCCGATATACCAATTAGAAGAATAACATGCCGTTATGATGCCTGCGTCTTTTGCGCTAACTGCCGGGACAACTGCACCACTGATACCGGAATAAGACTATCAAACGAATGGGATTTAGCTACCCTCAACAGGGAAGATACAGTTGAAACCCACGACTTTGAACTTCAAATGTGTGAAAAATGCGGCGCTAATATTGGAACTAAAAAGCATCTAATCTGGCTTTACGAAAAACTCGGCCCATTGGCCTACGCCAATCCTTCGCTGCTGATTGCCAAAAGTGGCGAACTGGCTGTAAAGCCGTCAGAGCCGCAGCCGAAACAGCCTGACAGAGACGCCCAGCCGAGTGATTTTATGCGAATCCTCTGTCCGAAGTGTAAGTGCGAGCTGAATATACGGCTGTAAAAAACGTAATGGCTGTTAATCACCAGATTTTTGAGCAGTTAGATAAGCTGCGAGGCTCCAAGACGGTTATTGTTGGGGTGGGGCAAATCTTAAAAGGTGACGATGGGGCAGGCCCCTTGATTTGCCGGCAGCTTCAAAGCAAAATTTGCACCGAAGTAATAGATGCTGCAACTGTACCGGAAAATTATATTCAGACCATCATAAAAAAAAACCCAAAAAATCTCGTTATTATTGACGCCATTGATTTTGCAGCGCCGGCTGGAACGATAAAGATTTTCAAGCCGCAGCAGTTAAACTCACTTGCCTTCTCTACACACGCGCTTTCGCCCCATCTTTTTGTTGATATGATTAAAAAGCAGATAGAGGTTGATGTCTGTTTTATTGGAATTCAGCCTGCACAAATCAGCCTCGGACAGCCCCTGTCTCCAAAGGTAACAAAGGCGGTTCAATGGCTTGTGGATACACTTGCCGGCATTTTCCCCCCACCTTCAAAAAGCGTTCAAAGCTAAAAAATGTTTGAACATTCGCTTATCCGAAGGGAATATATAGTGCCTGGACGTTTATTCAGATTTCACTAATATGCTCATTAGCGCAAAAATGAGAAGTGTTTTGATTAAAAGACAAAGGATATTCATTACAGGGCGTGTACAGGGGGTCGGGTTTCGTCCCGCCGTATACCGTCTGGCTCGCGCATTGGGGCTTTCAGGCTTCGTCTTTAACGAAACAAGAGGCGTAACGATTGAATTGCAGGGCAAAGAGGAAAAAATTACTGAGTTTTTGGCACGCCTCCAGAACGCAGACAAACCACCACTGGCGCAAATAAAATCCTGCAAAGCCCTTGATATAGCCCTCGTCGAGGCTGAAAACGAATTCACCATTAAAGCAAGCGATGCCAGGGGTCAGCCTCTCTCACAGGTAACGGCTGATATGGCCGCCTGCCCCGATTGCCTCACCGAAATGGACGATAAAAACGACTTTCGATACCGCTATCCCTTTATAAACTGCACCAACTGCGGCCCAAGATATTCATTAATCAAAAGCATCCCGTACGACAGGCCCAATACCACAATGTCGGCCTTTAAAATGTGTGCCAAATGTGCCGCTCAATACAACGATGTAAATGACAGACGCTTCCACGCCCAGCCAGTTGCCTGCGCCGTATGCGGTCCAAAAATATGGCTCACAAACATCAAAGGAAAAACAATACAGGCAGAATCCGACAGCACTATTGCACAAACGGCACACTTGCTTTTGGAAGGAAAAATCGTCGCCATAAAAGGTATCGGCGGATTCCACCTGGCCGTTGATGCCCTTAATAACCAGGCGGTTGAAAGATTGCGCCGCCGAAAAAAAAGAGACGCCAAACCTTTTGCTATGATGGCCGATTCGATTGAAAAAATTAAAAAATATGCCCTTGTAAGTGAGACTGCTGAGAAGGTATTGAAAAGCCCCCAAAGCCCGATTGTTCTATTGCCTAAAAAGCAAAGCTCATCAATTGCGCCTGCCGTTGCCCGAGGCGTCAACACTTTTGGCTTTATGCTCTGCTATGCTCCTCTGCATTATTTGCTCCTTGCACAGAATATAGACGTCCTTGTAATGACCAGCGGAAACATCTGCGATGAGCCGTTGATTTGCAAAAACGATGAAGCGATTCAGCAGCTGGCCTCTGTCGCCGATGCCTTCTTAATGCACGATAGAGAAATTTACCGCAGCGTTGATGACTCAATCGTTCATTTTATCGGCGATGAGCCGGTTCTCCTGCGCCGGGGGCGGGGGTATGTCCCCACTCCCATTTTTATCAAGCAAAATTGCCCACAGAACGTATTTGCCGCAGGCGCCGATTTGAAAAATACCTTTTGTTTCACAAAGCAGAATCAGCTTATCTGCAGTGAACACATAGGCGACCTTGAAGATGCGAGAAATTATCATCATTACATCGACTCGGTCGAACATTTACGTAAGCTCTTTGAAGTTGAGCCCAAAGTTGTTGTCTGCGACCTTCACCCGGGTTATCTGTCGGCACAGTTTGCCATATCAAAATCTAACGCCGAGAACCTAAAGGTCATTCGCGTTCAGCACCATTGGGCGCACATTGCCTCTGTTTTAGCTGAACACGGCCTTGCCGGCCCTGTTATCAGCCTCGCTGCCGATGGCACCGGTTACGGTACAGATGCAAAAATCTGGGGCTGTGAGTGTTTGCTCGCCTCGCTGGAGGGTTTCCAGCGTTTCGGCCATTTGGCCTATTACCTGCTTGCCGGCGCCGATATAGCGACGAAAGAGGCCATAAGACCGCTGCTGGGACTCTTAAAGAAAACCTACGGAGACAATTTTGAATTGAAAAACTTCAATTGGCTCCTCCAGCCGGTCGAGCCGGACATAAATAAGCAAAATGTTATTTTAGAACAGCTCGAAAAACAGCTCAACACTATTGAGACATCGAGTCTGGGCAGGGTCTTTGATGCCGTTGCCGCTATGCTTTCACTTGGCTGCTACAATCATTTCGAAGCACAGCTGCCGATGGCTCTTGAGGCAATTATCGCCGACGGCGTCGAGCAGCATTATGACTTTGAACTTATCAGAAACGCCGATGAGCCGTTACAGCTTGATTTGTCTAAAATGCTGAAACAGATAATCGACGATATTCGGAAAGACAAACCCGCCGGCCTTATATCGGCAAAGTTTCATAATTGCCTCGCTCAGGCCCTGCTGGAAATGGCAAAAGCAGCGAAAGAAACAGAAAAATTAAATACAGTCGCACTTAGCGGCGGCGTATTTTGCAATCGATACCTGACAAATCGTTTAATTAACCTCTTGAAGAAAAATGATTTTAAGGTATTATCGCACAGGGATGTCCCTTCTAACGACGGTGGAATATCCCTCGGTCAGGCGGCTGTTGCCGCTGCTCTTATGAAGTCGAAGAAATAAGGCAATATACGAACTACGGGAAACGAATTATGTGTTTGGCAATACCGGCAAGAATAGTAGAAATCCAGGGCGACAATGCAGTTGTTGATGCAATGGGCAACCGCTTCAGGGCAAAAACTACATTATTGGCCGAAGCAAAATTGGGTAACCTCGTACTCATACACGCCGGCTTTGCCATCTCCCTCGTTGATGAAGAGGAAGCTAAAAAGACCTGGAAGCTTATCGAAGAAATCAACGAATTTAGCCAGACACAAAACAGGATTTCAGGATAAATTCGAATCTTTATGCTCGATAGAATTGACAAAAAGAAAACTCTTATGGCTCAGGCCTGCCAAACGCTGGGCCGGCAAATAAATATAATGGAGGTTTGCGGAACCCATACCGTTGCAATTTTTCGCAGCGGTATAAGGTCGATTTTACCCGAAGGGATAAAACTTTTATCCGGCCCGGGCTGCCCCGTCTGTGTTACCGACCAGGGATATATCGATGTCGTTTTGAAATTGGCCCGGCGCAGCGATTGTTTAATTGCTACTTACGGCGATATGATGCGCGTGCCGGGCAAAAACGGCTCTCTTGAAACAAAACAACCGAATGACAATGTCAGGATTGTTCTAAGCAGCGAAGATGCCCTGCAGTTGGCCAAAGACAATCCACAAAAAAATGTTGTTTTCATTGCAGTCGGTTTTGAAACCACGGCACCGGCCACCGCCGTCGTGGTCAAAGAAGCCGCAGCCCAGGGTATCGATAATTTCTCTATCATGAGCGGACACAAACTCGTTGTCCCTGCAATGCGGGCGTTGTTATCACAGAAGAATCATAATATAGATGCATTTCTTTGTCCCGGCCACGTCAGCGCTATAATCGGTTTCGGTGCTTTCGCCGAAATAGTGGAAAGTTTCTCCCGACCATGCGTGGTGGCGGGTTTTGAGCCGATGCAGATAATCGAAGGACTTGCCGAGATTTGCAGACAGCTTGCCGCAGGAACCCCCCTGCTAAAATCGATTTACACCGCCGTGGTAACAGAGAAGGGCAATACAACCGCACAAAAAATCATCGCCGAGTGCTTCGATCCGGCTGACGGCCTCTGGCGCGGCCTCGGAATGATTGAAAAAAGCACACTAAAACTAAAGAAAAAATACTCTCGATTCGACGCACTTAAAAGATTTGGAGTGACGGAAATCCCCGTTGAAGATACTACCGGCTGTCGATGCGGCGAAGTCCTCTGCGGACTCATAGACCCTGCTGATTGTAAACTCTTTGTCCAAAACTGCACCCCCCTAACACCCATCGGCCCCTGTATGGTAAGCTCCGAAGGTGCTTGTGCAGCGTGGTTTAAATATGGAAGAAAAACAACTGATGAAGAAAACCAAAAACGATAAAATCTTACTTGCCCACGGCGGCGGAGGACAGCTAAGCGACGATTTAATCCGCAATCTGCTTCTGCCTAAACTCAAAAACGACACTCTTGCCCAATTGGGCGACTCGGCAAAGTTGAATCTCTCCTCGAGCTCACTGTGTTTTACTACCGACAGCTACGTTGTCAAACCGTTATTCTTCAATGGCGGAGATATCGGCAAACTCGCCGTTTGCGGAACGGTAAATGACTTGGCCGTTGCCGGCGCAAAGCCTATTGCACTGGCATTGTCGCTGATAATTGAAACCGGCTTCAAAATTGAATTGCTCGAAAAAATTTTAGACAGCGTCAGCCGGGCCGCAAAAGAAAACGACGTAAATATCGTAACAGGCGACACCAAGACCGTTGAAGCAGGCGCAGCCGACAAAATCTTTATCAATACCGCCGGCATCGGCGTGCGATTACCCGATATCGATTTGGACTTAAGCAAAATCGCCGTCGCTGACAAAATCATTATAAATGGAACAATCGGCGACCACGGAATGACAATTATCTCGCAGCGGGAAGGTATGAAATTTCAGTCACAGTTAAAAAGCGACTGCGCCGGCCTGGCCGACTTAATCGGTCAACTGCTCACAAACTTCAACGGCGTAAAATTTATGCGCGACCCCACGCGCGGCGGATTAGCCGCCACACTTAATGAAATCTCAAAAGCCACCGGCTTAAGTATCGAAGTTCGCCAGAATGATGTTCCTGTAAATCAAACCGTACAGGCGGCAGCCGATATGCTCGGCTTTGACGTGCTAAACATCGCAAATGAAGGAAAATTCATTGCAGTCGTCTCGCCGCAATCAGCCGATGATTGCCTGAATATCTGCAGAAAACATCCGCTGGGAAAAGAAGCAGCTATAATTGGCCAGGTAGTGAAAACCCACGATGCCCCTGTGGTGGAAATTGAAACCGAAATAGGCGGTCGAAGAATCGTTCAGATGCCCTATGGAGACCAGCTTCCGAGGATATGCTGATGCACGAGACAATGGTTGCACACAGTCTGTTGATTTCTATTTCCGCCGAGGCTGAAAAGCTTAACGCAACGCCGCTGACTGCAAAAATCAGTTGTGGAACGCTTAATGCTATCAATGATGAAGTGCTTTGTTTTGCTTTCGAGGCCATCGCCAAAAACACAATCTGTGAAGGCATCAAACTGCAGGTAGAGCATAAACCGATACAAGCCGCCTGCAAAGATTGTAACGAAACCTTCGATTTTGAGATTCATCACCCTCTGTGTCCAAACTGTCACAGCAGCAGCTTCGAGTTACTGCCGGATGCACCTTTAATACTCGAAGAGATTGAATTTGAAACGGAGTAGTGCAATGTTAAAAAAAGTTGAAGTCGGCAAAAAAATCCTCAGTGCAAACGAACAATACGCACTTAAAAACAGCCAGCTCCTAACCGAACAAAAAAAATTGTGCCTGAATATGATATCGTCTCCCGGTTCCGGCAAGACCACAATTCTTACAAGGACAATAACCGATTTGAAAGACAAACTTAAAATCGGTGTTATTGAGGGCGACATTCAGACCGACATCGATGCTCAAAGAATCAAAGCGACTGAAGCTCCGGTCGTTCAGATAAACACTGCCGGTGCTTGTCATTTATCAGCCGCCCAGATAGCTTCTGCTTTGGAGGATTTACCCATCGCCGATTTGGACATGATTTTTATTGAGAATGTCGGCAATCTGGTTTGTCCCTCGGCTTTTGAATTGGGCGAAACTGCAAAGATTGTCGTTCTTTCAGTTGCGGAAGGTGACGACAAACCCGCCAAATATCCCGGCATTTTTGCAAAGTCAAAGGTGATGTTGATTAACAAAATCGACCTTCTCGAATCGGCCGCCCAGCTCGATTTCGACATCGAACGCGCCAAAACCGATGCCCGCAAATTAAATAAGGACATCGAGATTTTCCCCATATCGGCAAAAACCGGCGCCGGTATGGCCGACTGGTACGATTGGCTCATAAAGTCCGTCAAAGAACTGCAATTATAACAGCTCTTTAGCTGCAGCGCTCACAATGTAAATCCTGAACCGCCGACACACGGATTTTCAGCGGCATATGCCCCGCCACAACCTCTTTTCAGATAAACACCCAGAAGCGGTCGCGTGAAATTCTGCAACTGCGAAAAATCGTTGACAAAAAACTGCGAGGTGAAAAATTGACACCTGCTGAACAGACCTTCGCGGAGCAGAACAAGCAGTATATCAAACAGAGAGAGAAAAGAGCGAAGGTCAGTAAGGCCGGCGATGTATATGAAAGGCAGTTAATGGCCGCTGCAACGCAGAAAGAAAAAGATGCAATCCACCTCAAAATACTGAAAATCGAAGGCAAAGACTTTGACCTGACACCTTATATTGAACAGGATATTATCAGCAAGGCCAATGCCATAAGTCGTCCTATCCCGCTGCGGAAAAGTGAAAAGACCCGATACTGGAAAGATGTCAATGATACATTGACTTGGTACAGGCAGCGTAATGTCAGTAAGGCTACAGTTCGTAAACTGTTCAGGCAATATTTGCGGGAAAATGTAAAATCCGAGAGCACTCGAATTGAAAAACGGGATAATCTCAATTACCGGCTTAGAAAACTATAAAGTAAGGGCTGGCCCAAAATAGCCAGCCCTATTAGTTTACGAAGGTGCACCTGTTACAATAAATTTGTGTGAACCTTCAACAAGTATATCAACATCAATAGAATCAACCACAGCAATACAGCCAGACAAATAGCTCGTATCCTTGTTAAAAACAAAGTCTTAGTGCGCCAGGAAGTAGAATCTGATACTTTTTCCTCTATGAGGTTGATGAGATTGCTCATGTCTTCGAATCCGTATAGAGCTAAAGACTTTCCACTGCTTAGACCTATTATGATTTTATGAATCTCGCCACATTTCCTTTTCAAAACCTTAATTCTTGATATTTCCTGCCATAGCAAACTCGTATTTTTTTTGCCTTCTAATTTGATCAACTTATCCTCAGAAAGTTGTAACTTGGTATTACGTTGTTTTCTGGCGCCCAGCAAGATTTCAAAAGTAAGAAGCGACGATACAAATAAATAGGTAAAACCAGTGACCGAAAGAATCTCTTTAACGTCCCAACCACACAATAAAAAGAGCAAAATCAAGATAAAAGGTAAACTGATCAGTAGAAACAAAACTATCAATCTTGCATTTCCTTTGATCACTTCTTTCGAAAATGTTATCTCTTTCATAATCATTTGACACCTAATATTCAATCAGACAAAAACAATTCGTCTTACTTTTTGTCAAATACACTACAGTCACAAAACGATTGAATACCCATCTCAGCATTATCACCTATCTTAAAGATTTTGTTGATATTATAGACGGTGATCGCATCCAAAGCAACTCCTGGGACAAGAGCAACAAAGCCCCACATATTTCCTGACTGCAACATCTTCCCGCCCCCATAGGTCAAAATAGCACCTAACGGACCTGTGACAGCATTGTACATGTGCAATTCCCCCTGTTTCAAGCTTGACTGGATTGCTATTTTTTCCTTACAAGCGCCAGTTCAGCCCCTTCTCTGCTCGTGGCACATTGACTACGTGTGACTCTCCATTGCGCAAAATACAGGTGAGTTTTAGCGGGGTCTAAATCTGAAACTTTACTGGGGTCAAGGTAGCTGGCAACTTGAGCTTGGAGTACAACTAAAGACGGTATGACATCTAATAGTTCCCTGCCAGAATTCAGTATAAGAGCCATGTATACATTTCTTACATTTGCTGCATTAACAACGCGCCTGGCCCTTGCTAATGCGCCCCAAAGCCGCCCAGAGGGGTCTGTTCGGTTGACAGGATCGTTCAGGCAATACATATACGGATGCAGACTTGTCGGGTCTTTGAATGTGCCTTTTACCGGGTCCCTGCTCATAAACCTGCCGCTATAATACCAGCGGGCATCACAGTAATAAGATTCAATTTCTGGGTCGCCCCAGTAGTTAGCAAAGAGATACCAGTCATCAACAGTTTCATCGGATTCCTGACTGGTTATACCGCCCCACGGCGTATAGTAATAGCAATTGACTACATTGCCGGAAGTGTCAACAAGTTCGCGCACACTGTTGCGCCTGTCGTGTAGATAAAAGTATCTATCATCGTCATAGTTACCGTCATGCTGGCAAATTACTTGTCCCTGTGCATGGATGTATGTCTTGACGATACTATTATTATCATTTGCATCGAGAACAAGTAGAACATTTGGAATTCCACCCGGCAGCCTGAGAGTATCCACATTATATTGTCTGAAGTATTCGTCAAGAACTCTGACAAAAAGAAGGTAAGGTTTTGGAAGCTTGTCCACCCAGACTTTTTCAATGACATTATAAAAGAAATCATCAATATTGTTTCTGTCAACGATAGTGATTGAATCTTTCCAGAGTTCCTGGAATATTTTGTATGCTTCGTTGTAATTAGCCGAATCTCTTGATATGACATTTATTTCAAATCCGCTTTTAAGTCCTGAACGGGTTAAATTGCTTGAACCGGTAATAACAGTTCCGGGATATTCACCGCCTTGATTGAATTCTTCCTTGTTCTCAAAAATATAAAGCTTGGCGTGATTTGAATGAATGGTTTTTCTTAATTCTAAAGTACCGTTTTCAATTTTCGCCAAAAACAGTTTGAACGCTTCTTTTTTCCCCTCAGAATCAAAGAAATCAGTTTCATTGAAAAGCTGGACAAGGGAATTGTAATAGTTGTGTCTGACCTGCCCACGAGACAGATTGGTTTCTTGTAAAATCTCAAATTCCTTGATTTTATTGGTTAAATCGTGTTCAATTTCCAAGCCTACGAGGATTTTTAGATTTTTTTCAGCAACTTGCTGATAAATTTCCTGAAAACCGGAAAAGTAAAAGTAGCCGACTAAAAAATAAAGGTTTTTTGAGCTTGGGAGGACGTTCTTTATTACATCTGAAAGAAATTTATCCTGATTTGTAATAAAATGAGTGGTCATATTATACTGCCCCTTATCAGAAAGAACAAGCCTACCTCAAAAACACCAGTGGCAATATCCATTTTCTGAAGATTAGGCGAAAGCTGTTGAAGTGCCTGTAATACGGTGTTGCCGCTACGGTTGTCTATTATGACCGGTAATTTCTTTGCCATTTTGCTCTCAATTAAAATGCTTTGCCTGACTCAATCCATTAAACCTATTTCAATAACTGCGGGTAATTTGTACGAATCCATTTCTCTACTTTTTTACGCAACCGCTGCGCCAATGCAACCATTTCACCAGCCTCAGCGTCGCTCACCAGGCCGGCACGTTCATAACCACCGATATTACGTTTTTTGCGAAACTGGTCAAATTGAGCGATAAGCTTTATATCAGCGCCTATAGTATGAGCCAGCGACTGAATAACCCTGTAATGATGCGCATCACGTGTCGCCCGGTATCCCGCAGCAGCCAAAGCGACGTAGCTGCCTGTAAGGCCGCGTTATACGCAATATTCATTCGCCAGTCGGCGCTTAGACCTTCAGATTTACAATCCTCCAAGTCACGGTCAGCCACACCTAACAGGTCTGCAATTTCCTGCGGGCTGGTTTTATGCTCAACGAGCCAACTATTTGTGAGCCAATCTTGCAAGCTCATCTTCATCTCCAATTAAGAAAATCTTTTTCTCTGTGAGAACTGTTTTAAGAAAATGGTGTTCTGCCGCTATTTTTTTCTGAAATTCGTCAACAGGATAAACAGAGGGATTAACTTCTCTGCCGAGTTTTTCCTGCCCCTGCATCAGTGCTTCGACCACTTCGCCGAAACTACACTTACCGATGACCATCAGGTCAACATCACTGGCCGCCTTTGCAGAGTTCGCAGCAAAACTACCGTATACAAATGCAACCTTTATCTTTTTCGATAAAGACCTTAAAGCTTCACTCAATACATCGGCCATGCCAGCAGTTTTTAAGGCCAGTCCCTGCAATTCAGCAAAGACAGGGCAGCTTTTGTTCGCTTGGTAATGTTTCTGTCGACCTTTGGTTTCGCATGTCAAAATCCCCATTTTGGCGAGCCGTATTAGTTCACGGCTGATATTCGTCGAATCCTCCTTGAGAATCTCTTCCAGTTGTCGTCCAAAGTATATCTCGTCTGGATGTGAGAACATCCAACCAATGATTTTTGACCTCAACTTAGAGCCTAATAGTTTAGCAAGCATTAAGATAATCTCCAAACAGTAAAAAACACTGCGGTTGCAGTGTAACTTACTGCAAAAAAGAGCGGTTGTCAGAGGCTATTTCCCCAAATTTTCCGCTTTTTTATAAGCATCCGATTTAGACACTCATTTTTTATGGTCCGGACGAACCTTTCGATCAGACAATTCAAATGGGGCGACATGGGAAGCGTTCGAATTGGCCTAACACCGGAGAATTTTAATATTTGACGAAACTCCTTGCTAAACAAAGGGTCTCTATCATGGATTAGATATTTTTTGTTCTTGAGAAAGCCTGAAAAGGAGTCAGTCAGATTGCGAGCCATTTGGTTCATCCACTCTCCATATGGCTGATGAGATATTCCTACCACTTCGACTTTACGAGTAGAGTAATCAATACAGACAAGAACATAATACCGCGTTAATCCTGCCCAAGTATAAATTTCGCATGTAAAAAAATCGATAGCAGCAAGAGATTCCCAATGGGATTTCAGGAATTCTGACCATCTTGTTTTTCTGCCTCGGTCCGGACTGGGGTCATAGCCATTTCTTATAAGGACCTTATCAATAGTCGTATGGCAGATATTATACCCAAGATATTTGAGTTGTCCCTTGATCCTACGGGAACCCCATGTCTTGTTTTTACGGGCTATCTGAATGATGAGTTGTTCCAGTTCAGGAGTGATTCGTTTCCCGCCGGGTTTGCGGGTTTTTGATCCATCATATTTCCTGGCAACCAAAGACCTGTGCCAACGGAGTATTGTGTCTGGGGAAAAGATACAGCAGGCATCTTCCAATACTTTTCTGCCTAAGCGTTTCCCCAAGCGAGACAATCGCATTTTTTGACTGTCGTTGAGAAGTATTCGTTTGTTACCGAGTTTTTCCCGTAAAATCTTGTTCTCCTCCTTGAGATACTCGATCACATCCTGCTGATGTCTGTTTAGCCATCCTGCCATCATCACCAGCAGCATTGTGTAAGGCTTGATTTTCATCACTATCTCCAATTTTTCCAAAATAAAAAGTTAAAAGTTGGAGCATTATAGCCAACAAGGATATGAAAATCGACCCAAATTAATAGTATCCTATAGAGTAGGCGATACCTTTGTGGTAATAAATGTTAACAAAAATGTTGACATTTGTTACTTGGTATGGTATTATGCCTTTTAGTTACAAGGAAAGTATTTTAAGGAATAGCCAATGGTAGCTAATAAACAGAAAGAAGTAGAAGCCATCCAGAAGATCATTGCCCGGCATGTAGCAACTCATCCTGTGGGACGCAATCTGGCTCTCATCGGCGGATTCAGGTATCGCTTCCTAAATGCCAGCGTACGAATCTCAAATGATATTGATTATCATTGGGATGGGGACCTTAAGGAAAAACAAAGAGAGCTTATAGATTCTTTCAATCGTGGTTTGCTCTTGGAAGTATCGAGGCTTCTCGGCTATTCCGGAAGTATAAGTGCACATACCGGGCCGGATGCCGATTCTCCGGTTGTGCGAGTTGTTGACCTTTCTTTCTGGAAAGATGATGTGCCATACAGCCGCATAGAAATACCTGTCGAAGTGACGTGCATCAGATGTGTGGATCAAATTGAAGTTCGTACGGTAGGAGGAACAATATATGCAACAGCTTCAGAAGCAGACATGATCGAAAGTAAAGTTATTGCTATTCTGGGTAGAATAACGTTGAGGCATCGCGACATTTTAGACGTATTCCTTTTTCAGGATAGCTTTCGTTCCGATTCAGCTCAAAGGCTAAAATCAAAGCTGCAGGCATTAATGATTAATGATAATGATCTTGAAAAAAGAATGTCCGACCTCCGGAAAAATTCGCCTTACCATGCCAAGGCTATACAGGAGGTGATTGACACACAACTCGATTCCGAAGCAGCTGCTCAACTTAATGATACCGGTGGCGGAAGAATGGTTCTCGATGCAGTTATAAATATACTGAATCGGTATATCGGCCAGGAGAAGACCAATGAAAGCAATTGATTGGCAGAAAACTCTGCAAGAACAACGTGACAAATATGGTAAAGTTGTTTTTACGGTAACCGAGCTGTCCAACATTTCCTCGCTGGACACAAAATCTCTTAAAGTGTCACTTTCGCGATTAGTAAGTCGCGGGATCATACAGCGTTATACCAAAGGCCGATATGGCATGGCAGGAGCGGTTATGATTGAAGATCTGGTATCCTCTATTGATCCCGCTGCATATGTTACTGGAATGTATGCCCTTTACCGACATCAGTTAATTACTCAGGTTCCGACAGAGATATCGTGTTTTACCAATCACAGGCATAATCGATCAAGAGTACGGGTTACAGCCTTGGGGCGGATTGTCTTTGTATGTGTCACCGGTTCGACCTATTCATATCCGCATGGAAATGTTGTCGTTTCACCGGAACAAGCCGTAAGTGATTTTGTTTATTTGTGCCTAAAGCGTAGCGTTTGCCCATCTGATATTGTAACGTTTCGGAATCTACGTCGCTTGAATTTAGATCTGCTTCAGAAGTACCTGAAAAAATACCCAGCTACTGTTAAGCGTGAAATTAAAAAACTTTTCCAGCAGGCTGGTGGTGGCACGCTCCCGTAATACATAGGGGCTGCCTGCTTAAGCCAAGAACATCGGCCTTCTTGGCCGATGTTCCTAATTTTATGATCGACATATAGATTAGTTGTGGTTAGGCTGATCAGCTATTTGATTCGTTATTTAACTTTTGAAGCATACTTATCCAACCGGTCAAGAAACAGTTTCTTACACCAGAGTTTGAGGGAGGCTAATTCATTCTGTCTGACAAAACGTCTGATGTCGTCCTTGGCCTCCTGCCAGTCCAAATTGCAAATCCTCTCACCAAGTGCGTTGATGGTCCATTCTTTATCGACTTTCAACTCCTGTCCCTGCCATGGTCCTTGTTGCCTGAGGGCGGAAGCGAGAAATTGATAGTTGATATCTACGCCTCGTCCCGTGTAACAGGTGATAATATAATAGTTTGTTACCAGACGGTAATGAACCTACAGAGGCTTCGACCGCTGGGCCAGCATGGCAAACCAGCGGCTATTTTTTTTATCAGGGAATCATCGAAATATCCTATTTCGGCGAATTGTGGATTTTTCCTCAATTTCTTTTCGATGATATCATATGAGCGATTGACCTACGGGGGCGAAGAGTCCTTATGCCGATGGAGACGGGCAGTCAGGTCTTATTATTTGAGCGGGTAGAATACGCCAAGCACCATAAATTGATCCTGAAATCTATGTTGATTGCCTACGTAGAAATAAGTATCGTGTTTATCAGTACACATGCCACCAAGCCATCTTTCTTCTATTTTCCCCAGAAGTAATTTTTCGGTGCCGTAAATATCTCTCCAGCTTCTGTAGGATTGACCAAGTTCCCAGTCAATTATTATTAGTTTATGACCCGGGCAATTACTCGCACCGTGACATTTAAACTGGTAATAAAAATCGAAGGGTATCTGTTCTACGGCGTTTTTGCGTTTGTCAAAAAAAGACAGTTGGGCATAAATCGCTTCACGTTTTGCAGCATCATCCAGTTTTTTCTTTTTCCAGCTAAAGCTTATGTCGCAAGGCTTAAATACCCCCAGCGATTTGTTTTTCGATACAAGACTTTGAATTTCACAGAATGAACAAGATGCTGTCGGCAGCACTATTTTTTTTCTCCTGCTCCATTTATTCTTGGTATCAAGGCGGTCAATAATTTTTATGCTGTCTTGGTCGATTCTATAACTTTCAATGCGTTTGTCCCTGGGCGCCTTGTGACATTTTATGTTGACTATACTATATTTTGGAAACTGCTGATTATATTCCAGAAATCTAAATGGTATGGGATATAATCTTATCAATTGGCCTGAATTTATATCTATGCCAGCGCAGCAGACGGTTTCAATGTATTTTGAACTGGGATTTGGATAAGTTTTGACGGTTATGAGAACAGTCTTTGATTCCCAATTCAAAATTTCTCATCCTTGATAGGTCAAATATTTTTAATCTTCAGACCATTGCCGTCTCTGTCTTTGATTTTTTCGGCAACGACCTTCCGGTGACAATAAGCTGCTGTTTTTTCAAAACACATCAGACAGCAATTTTTATTCGAAATATAAGCATAAGCTTCTTCAATGACTTGCCCTTTAGTAGACAGATATTGAGCCATTTTATCAAAGAAGGTCTTGTAATCTTTAGTTGCCTTCAGCCTGTCCCTTACCGGCTTCGGGCTCCCTAATTCCTTAAAGTGCAAATAGGTGATATCTTCTTTCTTAAGTCTTTCTGCAAGAACGGATTTCGAGAACCCTTTCTTTCGTGAAATAGGTTTTTCTCTGACGTCCACCAGACAATCTATCGCATTGTCCTTAAGATGGCTGACGAATGTATCTACATCTGAGCCTTCGTATCCTATTGTATACAATTGCGTAGAAATAGTTCCTGTCTCCTTAAAAATTCTTTATTTATTGTAGTTATCGGCATGAAAAGAAGCAACACTGAAATCTATTTTTAAAGGTTCCGCAACGGCCATCAGATGTTATTTTATTGACCGCTACAGTCGTTAGCTGGTCTTATTTGGGGGCTTAATCTCACGAAAAAGCTTCTCGATTCGAGGATTGTCGGTATCAGAATTAAACCTTACATGGTAGGCATGTCCGGTACTAAGAAAAAGCTCAGAGAAGATGATGTCAACATTTCCTTGATATTTGCTTTGCTTGGAAATTACCTCGTATTTGTATTTCCAAAGTCTCTGTACCTTTAGCGGTTCGCTTGTGATTATGCCGATTGTGATGCGTTGGCTGAAAAAGAAATCGACCAGAAGGCAAATTATGTGAAAGAAAATTTTCTTACAGGAACAGCCCTCTGCATAATTTGTGTTTTGCTTTTACTGCTGGTAGGCCCCAAAAACAATAGCAGCAGAATTTCCAGCTTTGGCAGAAGATGTCCTGTGTGCGACCACAGGCTGATCGGAAGCATGAACTATTGCAGCGATTGTGGAAGTAAAGTTGCCTAATTCGGCCTTTGTTTTTAGCTCAATAATGAAGGTTCAAAGAGCAACGGACACTGAATCCGTTGGTCTTTGGGAAAAAGTTGCGATTTTCAAGGACATTAGGACAAACAGCCGTTGCTCATAGGTGTTATGCGTAAGTTTGAAATTGCGATAAGACTATTTGACTTTTGATGCGTATTTATCCAAGCGATCAAGAAACAATTTTTTGGTCCATAGCTCCAGGGATGTCAGTTCATTCTGCCTTACAAAACGCCTGATGTCGTCCTTGGCCTCCTGCCAGTCTAAATTGCAAATCCTCTCACGAAGTGTGTTGATGCTCCAATTCTTATCTACTTCCAAATCCTGCCCCCGCCATGGCCCTTGTTGCCTAAGGGCGGAAGCAAGAAATCGATAGTTAATATCTACGCCCCGTCCCGTATACCAGATAAAATCATACCAATCCCGCCCCTTTGTATATTCCCGGCACAACAAAGCGTGGATCTTACCGGCAAACAGACTTGGCAAATCTTGGATTGTAACTGAACTGACAAACGGAAAATCCAGATACTTGATTTCATAACTGCTTCCTTCAGGAGGGTTGGTATCGATTTCCAGCTTGATCCTGATTTTACGCATTGACCTGTCTGCTCTGAGGTGATTTAACTGCAGAACTCTGCCAATAGAATCGTCTTTGATAAAAGCTTTCTTTACAGCGGAATCGGCATTTGTGCGATCTGTTGTTTCAAGTTCATATCCATAGGCATCCAGTTCGTCCGACAGGCTTTTTAGATAAGTGTCCAGGTTAAAATCTTGATAGGGTTCTTTGAGTAGGAAATCAAAGTCTTCCGAAAAGCGGTTAATGCCGTAGAAAATACGAAGGCAAGTCCCGCCTTGAAACGCAGCAAACTTGAAAAAGTCCGTTCTTCCAAGGGCAGCAAGAGCAACTTCCTGGGTAATTTCCCGAAGGGCCTGTTCTTCTTCAAGGGCGGTCTTACACTGGTATGAATCCAGTCTGTCCTGAATGATTTTGGTGCTCATAGCTTTAAGTCCTTTTTCAATCCTTTGATAAACTTTTGAACTCTTCGGCTTGCGTAATTATCAATCAACAATCCGATATCGTCTGAAGTAACCGATTCGAACTCTTCCGGCTCGATGCGCAAACTTTCAGTAACTGGCTTCAAACCAGTCCAGTCTTTCTTATGAACATACACATAGTCTGCCAAAGCTTTAATTGGTGTTGCCATTAAAAAAATATTCTTATCCTCGTCTGTCAATCTTTCAACTCCAGCGTAAAAAACCTTTTGAGGGACATGAACGTAACTGAATACTCCCAAAGGTGTGTTAAACTCTTTGGACTTTCTAAAAGATACACTCGTCAGCGTGTATACGGCTTCAGGAATCCAGCCATGCCAGCTAAGGGCCGATTCCAGGCTGATGTATGATGGTCCATACACACGCTGAGCCAGAGCATAGAGGTTTACGCTCTTTTTCCGGTATTTTGGGGCAAGGCAGTACAATCCCCTGCAAATGCGGATGATCTCGCCACTGGCAATAGCCCGTTTGACAAGGCCATACCTTCGGTCCTTGCTGCCGGGAAATAGAGTGGCTACATCCTGGCTTGTAAAGTCGCCATAAGGGGCACACTCAAAGACTTTTTCAGTTAATTTGTTCATATTGCACCAAATTATACTTACTGTACTGTCGAAATATGACAGTTTCTGGTAATTATATACTATATCGGTAAATCTTGCAAACAATATTAATAAAACTGTCGAGAAATGACAGTATCTGGAATGTATGCAAATATCATCACCCCAAGATACTAAAAACGCAGTTTTTGCAAACATAAAAGCCTGATTTGAAGCATAGGACCTGAGACATAAATTACTTGTTACGAAGACACGCAATACTGATTCGTATCTGGTTGTAATCTATTTCGCCGTTTAGAAAATCGAAGATGGGTTTCATATGACCTCTGCCAACCTGCTCGGCAGCATCAATAATACGACCGAAAGTTTGCTCATCTACCCAGGGATATGGGTTGTTGATCTTCTCTCGCTTGATATACTCAACCAGGTAATCACCGCCCGAATAAAACAGGCAGCATTCGGCTTCGAGACCGTCACGACCAGCCCGGCCGTTTTCCTGCTGATAGTGCTCAAGTGATTTGGGCATGCCGGTGTGAATCACGTATCGCACATTTGACTTATCTATACCCATACCGAAAGCGATTGTAGCTACAATGGTATCAACGTTTTCATTGATGAATTGTTCCTGGTTTTTCTTGCGGTCAACATCGGTCATACCGGCGTGGTATGGTACGACGCTGTAACCTTTAGCAGTCAGTTGAGCACACATGGAATCGACATCTTTGCGCCGGATGCAGTAGATAATGCCGGATTCACCTTTGTGCCGGTCAAGTACCTCGCAGACTTGTTTTAGTATCGTTTTTCTTGGCCTAACTTTATAGACCAGATTCGGCCTGTCGAATGAGCCGATTAGCATTTGAGGGTTTTTAAGTTGTAACTGCTGAGCAATGTCATTACGAACCTGTTCGGTAGCGGTAGCAGTGTAAGCAGCAATGGTAACGTCAGGAAAAATTTGCCTTAATGACCCTAATTGACGATATTCAGGCCGAAAATCGTGTCCCCACATACTTACACAGTGGGCCTCATCAATAGCGATAAATGACAGCTCTGTTTTTTTAAGGAAGTCAACGAACCCATCAGACAGAAGCCGCTCAGGAGACAGATACAGCAGTTTCAGCGACTGCTCATTGATCCGTGCGATAGCACTATCCCTTTCATTTACAGACATTGAACTGTCAATTCGCCTCGCAGAAACGCCGCATTCGGTCAATGCGTCAACCTGATCTTTCATCAAAGATATCAGTGGCGAGACCACAACAGCAAGTCCCGGCATAGTTACAGCCGGTGCCTGAAAACAAAGAGATTTGCCGCCTCCGGTTGGCAGAACTACTATAGAATCAGTGCCGCGGCTGATACACTCCATAGCCTGTTTTGTAATGCTTCAGTCGGAATTGGACATTTCCTGAATTTGAGTTAGTATGTAAATCAAAGAAAGAAAATGGACAATGGCAAACAAACGTAAAAAGTTTTCACCGGAGGAAAAAGTCAGGCTTCTGCGTCTGCATCTGGTCGAAAAAGTGCCTGTTTCGGACATTTGCGACCAGCACGGCCTTAATCCC
>Ga0180434_10000343_pt1 | contig 69030 bp, 61 predicted proteins | sample SS_ome_7_FD_132453 | JGI IMG/M metagenome (GOLD analysis project Ga0180434, IMG submission 132453) | Hypersaline lake sediment archaeal communities from the Salton Sea, California, USA - SS_1_D_2 metaG | ecosystem: Environmental > Aquatic > Non-marine Saline and Alkaline > Hypersaline >...
AAAGTATATTGGCCAAAGCCAAAGGGCAAGTTGAAATCGTTCCCTGTCATTATTCCTCACAACCTATTGTATTTATTTGGTTTACAACGATTTAGTTACAAGTTAATGGGACAGCAGTGATAATTTATTTCAAATAGTCAATAGACAATAGTAAATAGTAAATCGAAAATGTCCTACACTGTATTAGCAAGAAAATATCGCTCTCAGACGTTCGATGACGTCATCGGGCAGGACCCAATCGCCCAGACGCTGAAGAACGCAATCAAGACCGACAGGGTCGCCCACGCTTATCTTTTTACGGGCACACGCGGCGTCGGCAAGACTACTGTGGCGAGGATTCTCGCCAAGGCTCTGAACTGTCTGGCGGTCGATGCGCCCACCACTGAGCCGTGCTGTAAATGCGATAGTTGCGTGGCAGTAAATACAGGCGAAGATATCGACGTCATAGAGATCGACGGGGCATCGAACAACCGAGTCGATGAGATTCGCGAGCTGCGCGAGAACGCCATATATCGGCCGGCACGTTCGAGATTCAAGATTTACATCATCGACGAAGTGCATATGCTGACCACTTCGGCCTTTAACGCACTGTTAAAGACACTGGAAGAGCCGCCCAGCCATATCAAGTTTATTTTCGCCACCACCGAGCCGAACAAGGTCATAGCAACAATTCAATCGAGGTGCCAGCGATTCGATTTCAGCAATATCGGCCCGGCGGCAATCGCCGAGCAGCTCAAATCCATACTCAGGCAGGAAAAGATAAAATACGAAGAGGATTTGGTCCTGCCGCTGGCGAAAATGGCGAACGGTTCGATGAGGGACGGCCTGAGCCTGTTGGACAGGCTGATCAGCGCCGGCGTCCAACCTTTGAACGCTTCGCTGCTGGAGCAGTATTTAGGCTGTCCCAACAGCGAAAAGATATGGAACCTTATCGGCAATATCGGCGAAAGCGATGCCCCCGGGACCCTGGCCGCGATAGAGGACTTAATCGGCACGGGTTTGGGCGAAGTCCAGATCGTCGATTCGTTAATAGATTATATGCGCGATTTAATGGTGGTAAAATCAACCGGCCCCGACAGTCAGCTTGTTATACTGACCGAGCAGCAGCGAAAGCGGGCGGGCGAATTGGCCGAGAAATTCGACGTCGCGGCACTGATTTACAACATTGCGACCCTGGAAAAACTGCGATGGGCCGTCAAGAACAGTGACACAAGCAGGGCGCTTTTGGAGGCCTCGCTGCTGAGATTCACCCTGAGCGAGCATTTCCTGAATGTTGATGAGCTTCTCTCGCAGTTAAAAGGCGGCTCACGGACTGCCACGGGTAAAAAAAAAGTCCCACGCGCCGTAAGTAGCCCCCCCGCCGGCCAATCCCGAGCCACGAGTCCCGAGCCACGAGTCCCGAGCGACCAGCCACAAGTAACAAGCGACGAGCCAAGGAAAACGTCCAAGTCCATCGATATCCAGTCGATTAAAGACCGCTGGCCGAGTCTTCTGAAACTACTCGGGCCCGCCACGGGGGGATTGTTAGGCTCCGCTATGCCAAGCCGGTTCGAGGGCGACGTATTGACGCTCGAGTTCGGCCCGTCGAACTATGTGCAGAAAAGCATGTGCGAAAGAAACGGTAGAATAGAACAAATCGAGGCCCTTCTAAGCGAGCAGTTATCAACACCTGTAAAATTGAAACTTGAAACGGTCGCCGGCCGGCAAACACAAACCCAACCCGGTACAATCCCGCCAAAAACCGGCAGTCAGAGGAGAAACGAGATCATCAACGACCCTGCCGTAAAAACAGTCCTGATGGGCCTGGACGCAACTATCACCGGCATCGAAGAAGACAAGGAAGATTGATTATTGCACATAGGATAACGTAGGGCTGCCCGACAGTTTAGAGATATTTTGAAGCATAGAATAAGTTTTAGAATAACAGGATGAATTTATGAGCAGTGCATATACAGAGAGTTTGAACAGGTTAATCGAGGAGTTTGGAAAGCTGCCGGGTATCGGACCCAAGTCTGCCGAGAGGCTGGCGTTTTATATATTGAAAGCCCGGCCGGACGAGGCTATGGCGCTTGCCGATGCGATCCGGGATGTAAAGACCAAGATTAAGCGCTGCGAAATATGCTACAACTATTCGGAACAAGCCACATGTGAAATCTGCTCGGACCCCAGGCGTGATAAGAGCCTGATTTGTATTGTCGAACAGCCTAAAGACGTCATAAGCCTCGAAAAAACAGGAACGTGCAAGTGGGTCTATCACGTTCTCGGCGGCCATATCGCACCGCTCGAAGGAATCGAGCCGAGCGATTTGACTATCAACCAGCTCGTCGAGAGGGTGCGCGAAGGTGATGTAAAAGAATTAGTAATGGCGACAAACCCCAATATGGCCGGCGACGGCACAGCTTTGTATATCGGCTCGCTGCTCAGGACAGCCGGCGTGAAAATCACCCGCCTGGCGAGAGGCCTTCCCACCGGGAGCACGATTGAATTTGCAAGCGGCAAAATGCTTACGGACGCTATAACCGGCAGACAGGAATTAGATTAAATTTCGTTCATCATTTAAAGTTTGTCAATTGCACTTCAATTCTTGACGAAATTCCTTACCGTGTCTATTATATAGCCAGAAGCAATTAGCCGGAACAAGGATTTTGTCAGGTGTCTTTATGAAGCTGGAGATGAGAAGGCAAATGCGGATGGAGCAAAAGATGAAGCTCGCTCCGCATATGATTCAATCGATGGAGATTCTCCAGCTCCCGATCCTCGCCCTGCAGGAAAGAATCGAACAGGAGCTTAACAGCAATCCCGTTCTTGAGATAGAGCAGCCGGAAAGCTCTGAAGAAACCGATTCTTCCCCGGAGGATCAGTCTCAGGAAGAGTCAGACGAAAAAGATCTGGTTTTCAGCACAGACAATAACAAGGCCGAAGATTTCGAACGGCTTGAGAGCCTTGGTGACGGCTTCACGGATTATATGTCCGAGGCGGGCCCTCTGCGAACGCGTATTCATACCGGTGAGCTGGACAAAAAACTCGAGGCCCTGAAAAATACCGCAGCCCCTTCTCAATCGCTGCACGAATACCTGGCGGACCAGTGGCGATTGGCGGATGCCGATGAGCCTGTCAAGAAGGCCGGCGATATGATTATTGACTACATCGACGACAGAGGTTACCTGGCCGTACGATTGGAGCAGTTGCATAACAAGGACAGGGGCGATTTCACGGTCGATGATTTGAAGCAGGCACTGGAGCTCGTGCAGAAATTAGAGCCGGCCGGCGTCGGCGCACGTGACTTGAAGGAGTGCCTGCTCATTCAGATGGCCCAGAGTAGCGAAGATATGAGCTTTGAGTCGCGATTGATTGCCAAGCATATGGATGACTTGTTGGACAACCATTTGCCGGAAATTGCCAGAAAAATGAACTGCAGTATCGAGACAATTAACCGGGCCATTGAGCGAATGAGTAAACTCGATACTTCGCCGGGTCTGCAAATCGGCCAGGATCGAAACCATCCCATAACACCCGATGTAATCGTGGAATCGTCGGAAGATGAAGGTAAATATACAATACGTTTGGCCGATTCCAGCCTGCCGCACTTAAGAGTCAATGACTACTATGCAAAAATGGTAAAAGACGTCCAGGTCGGGGAGAAAACGAGAAAATTTTTGCAGAGTAATTTGCGCTCCGCTCAATGGATTATGGAAGCAATAGAGCAGCGAAAAAATACACTGCTGAAAGTCACCAGGGCGATTGTGAAATACCAGACGGACTTCTTCGACAAAGGCCAGCTTCATCTTCGCCCCCTGCCCATGTCAAAGGTTGCCGACGATGTCGGCGTTCATCTGGCGACCGTTTCGCGAGCTGTCGCAGGCAAATACGTCCAGTGCCCCTGGGGCATTTTGCCGCTACGTAAATTCTTCAGCGGCGGTATAGAAGACACCAACGGCCAGGCGCATAGCTGGGAAGCTGTCAGGGCAAAACTGCAGCAGATTATCGACGAAGAGGATAAGTCCAAACCTTTAAATGACGACCAGATACGCGATGAGCTTTTAAAGGCCGGCATAAAAAAATTAGCCAGACGCACAGTTGCAAAATACCGCAAGCTCTTGAACATCCCGGCGGCAAGGTTCAGAAAAAAGTTTTAAGCCGGGTCAGAATAATTACAGGAAATTTCAGGATTACTCTTGAACTTTTAATAACTACGTGAGTATATTCTCACATAGTAATACATTAAAGAGGTTCAGAATGATAGACAAAAGCAAACAATTACTATTTGAAAAGCAGGCTGAGATTGCCAAGGCGATTGCCCACCCGCTGCGAATCGCGATTGTAAATTTCCTTGCGGACGGCGAGCAGTGCGTTTGTGACATTGCCGAGTACGTCGGCTCGGAACGCTCGAACGTATCCCGGCATCTTTCGGTTATGTTAAACTCGGGCCTGCTGGACTTCCGCAAAGATGGGCTCAAAGTCATCTACAGGCTCAAATGCGTCTGCATAGTCGATTTCTTCCAGTGCGTGACCAGAGTTTTAAGGGAGCAGGTAGAAGAAAACCAGAAACTGCTCACAGCTCTGCAATAGGAGATTGGTCCGTGGATTTTAAAAGTGAATGGAAGAAGCTGCTGCTGATTTTAGCGGTTTTTCTGGTTTGTTTTTTTTTGCCCGTAGGCATGGCGCGATTCGATAACGCAATCACCGAATCGCTGCACTTAGTCAAATGGTATGCCCGTGAACATGTGCTGCTGTGCCTGATTCCGGCGTTTTTTATCGCCGGAGCGATTTCCGTTTTCGTCAGCCAGGCGTCCGTGATGAAATATCTCGGCGTCAGAACCAACAAGGTCCTCGCTTACGGCGTGGCATCTGTCTCGGGGAGCATCCTAGCGGTTTGTTCCTGTACCGTTTTACCGCTGTTTGCCGGGATATATAAGATGGGAGCCGGCATAGGGCCCGCCACCGCTTTTCTTTACTCAGGCCCCGCGGTCAATGTCCTTGCGATAATCCTGACCGCCCGAATACTCGGATTGGAAATAGGTATCGCCCGCGCTGTCGGAGCGATTATTTTCAGCATTGTGATCGGGCTTTTGATGCACCTGATTTATCGCAAAGAACAAATCGATAAAAACAATGCCCAAATGGCCATGCCGGAGCCCCAGGTGGGCCGGCCGTTGTGGAAAAATGCCCTGTATTTCGCTTCGATGGTGGGTATCCTTGTTTTTGCCAACTGGGCGCGCAGCGGAGACGTTCGCGCGGTATTTCTATGCTGTCCCGGCGGGCTTTCGATGTATAAGGTCGAAGGCACACTGATTAACACCGGGACCGAGGAGATCAAAATCCTGGACACGAAGGGTCAGACAATTTCCGTTTCCCGTGAGCTGTTACAGGAAATGAAGGATGTACCGAAAAAGAATCTTTACGAAAAGATTTATCGCAGCAAATGGATTTTGGTCTTCGCTTTACTGGCGGTATTCGGCGTGATGCTGTACAAGTGGTTTACAAGAAACGAGATATTCGAGTGGCTGGAAGCTTCCTGGGGATACGCCAAGCAAATCTTGCCGTTACTGCTTTTCGGCGTGCTTATAGCAGGTTTTCTTCTGGGCAGGCCCGGCCGGGAGGGCATTATCCCAATCGAATGGATTAACCGGGCGGTTGGCGGTAATTCGATCCAGGCCAATCTTTTTGCCTCTGTTGCCGGAGCCTTCATGTATTTTGCAACCTTGACGGAGGTTCCGATTCTGCAGGGCCTGATGGGGGCCGGGATGGGCAAAGGCCCGGCACTCGCGTTGCTGCTGGCCGGCCCGGCGTTGTCTTTGCCGAATATGCTTGTAATCCGCTCGGTTATGGGTACTAAAAAGACGATTGTTTTTGTTCTACTCGTTATTGTTATGGCAACAATTTCGGGAATAATATTTGGGACTTTTTGATGATAAAGGAGACATTGATATGGATCGAAGAGGATTTCTGACGACGGGTCTTGCCGCCGGTGCGGGTGTAATTTCAACCGGTGCATCAGCCGCAGGAAAACAGAGTTCGGGAAAGTTAAGGATTATAGGTATTTCGTGCAGTCCGAGAAAAGGTAAAACTACAGCCACCGCCGTTCAGGTTGCTCTTGATGCAGCCAGGGCGGTTGATTCACGGATACAAACTCAACTTGTGGACCTTGGCGGCACGAATATATCCGGCTGGAACGGCGAAGCAAAACCAAATGACGCGGAGATACAGCAGGACGACTTCGAGCTAATGGTCCTGCCGATGCTCAAAGATCCTGTCCCGGACGGTCTTATAATCGGCTCGCCGAGCTATTTCCGCACGATGAGCGCCCTGTGCAAGGCTTTCCTGGAACGCATAGCCGTCCTGCGCTCGCCGAAATTGCTTCTTGCGGATAAGCCGGTGGGAGTATTGTCAGTAGGAGCGTATCGCAACGGAGGCCAGGAACTGGTGATCGAACAGATTCTAACGGCTATGCTGTGCCACGAAGTAATGGCGGTCGGCGGCAAGCCTTCAGCGCATCAGGGAGCGACACTTTGGAACGCATATAAAGACGATATCATGAAGGATGAGTTCGGCATCGAGTCGGCAAAGAGACTTGGAGTGCGAGTGGCCGAGGCCGCTATTTTACTGGCACAGAAATAAAAATGCCTCAAAACAAAAATAACAAATTGAATGTGCTTTTTCTCTGCACGGGTAATTCATGCCGCAGCCAGATGGCCGAGGGCTGGACGAAGAAGCTCAAAAGCGGCGTCATAGAGCCGTACTCGGCGGGTATTGAAACTCACGGACTGAACCAGAATACTGTGAAGGTAATGGCGGAAGTTGGAGTCGATATTTCGAATCACCGCTCGAAGCATGTGGATGAGCTGAAAAAAATTAAGTTCGATTATGTCGTGACGGTTTGCGGCCATGCAAATGAAAATTGCCCGGTCTTCCCTGGTAAGACCAGAATAATCCACGCCGGATTCGACGATCCGCCAAAACTGGCCGAGAATACCGAAACGGAGAAAGAAGCTTTGGATTGTTATCGCCGGGTGCGAGACCAGATTAAAGAATTTGTTTTGACGCTGCCGGATTCTCTTTTGAAAGGCAATGAAAATGTTCGATCAGAAAGTTAAGGAATTAATCGCCATCGGGGCTTCCGTATCGGCGAATTGTCATCCCTGTGTCAAGTACCATACTGCCAAAGCCCGCAAAATGGAAATCGACGAAGCAGAAATCCAGCAGGCAATCGAGGTCGGCAAGATGGTCCGAAAGGGCGCAGCCGGTGAAATGGATGAGCTGCTGGAAGAATTGTTGAAATAAAAATCGAGGTATAAGTTATGTCTCAATCGAATGAAAAAATCAGAGAGACGGTCCGTCAGGAATATACGAAAATCGCCCGCGGCGGCTCATGCTGCTGCGGCTCATCATCACCGGAAAAGCTCGCCGAGGGAATCGGCTATGCGGGCGAGGATCTGGAAGTCCTGCCGGAAGGCGCCAACATGGGCCTGTCATGTGGTAATCCGACCGCCATTGCAAATCTCAAGCCCGGGCAGGTCGTGCTGGACCTCGGCAGCGGGGGCGGATTCGATGTCTTTGTCGCGGCGAAAAAACTCGGCCCCAGCGGCCGGTCAATTGGCATCGATATGACTGCGGAAATGTTAGGTAAGGCCAGGGCCGGCATTCCGAAATTTACAGAGAAGACGGGACTTTCCAACATCGAGTTTCGTCTCGGCGAAATCGAGCATCTTCCCGTCGCGGACGGCAGCGCGGACGTGGTCATCTCGAACTGTGTCATTAATTTGTCGCCGGACAAGCAACAGGTCTGGCGGGAGATTGCCCGCGTGCTCAAGCCGGGCGGCAAGGCATGTATTTCTGACCTCGCCCTGAAAAAATCCATACCCGAAAGCATTTTGAAATCCGTCGCAGCACTGGTCGGATGCATCGCCGGGGCGGTTCTGGTAGACCGGACAAAAGAGATGATTCAAAAGGCCGGGCTGAAAATAGGCAGTATTACGGAAAAAGCAGTCAACATCGAATTGATGACCGATTGCCAGGACCCGCTTTATGCGCAGGTCAAAGAATGCCTGCCGGAAGGAACGAAAATCGGAGACTATGTCGTAAGCGTCGATATCACGGCGATAAAGGACTAAAGGAATAAATGCCGGATTAATAATATGTCAATTGGCAACTCATCTCAAAATCAGGGCAAAGGACTGAATATTTTCGAAAAGTATCTGTCCCTATGGGTCATGCTGTGCATTGCAGGCGGGATCGTCCTGGGCAAGGTCGCGCCCGGCGTAGCCACCTATCTCGACGGCCTGGCAATTTATGTAAACAAAGCGCCCGTCGTGTCCATCCCAATTGCGATTTGCCTGTTCTTTATGATGTATCCTATCATGGTTAAGATTGATTTTGCCGAGGTGCTAAAGGCGGGCAAAAGCATCAAACCAGTGGGATTGACTCTCTTTGTTAACTGGGCGGTCAAACCGTTCACGATGTACGCAATATCGCTGCTGTTTCTGGGAACTTTGTTTTACGGCTTCATCGGCCCTGATGCCGTTGACCTGGTAAAGATGCCGTTCGGCCTGGACCTGCCGGTCGGAGCAACCTACGGAGCCGGGACGGTTATCGAAGCCGGCGGTATCAAGATGCTCCAGGTACCGCTTTGGAGAAGCTACCTGGCCGGCTGTATTCTTCTCGGCATAGCCCCCTGCACGGCTATGGTTCTTGTCTGGGGCTATCTCGCCAAAGGCAACGATGGACATACATTGGTAATGGTGGCAATTAATTCTCTTACGATGTTGATTCTTTACGGGCTTCTCGGCGGTTTTTTGCTCGGCGTCGGCCGGCTGCCGGTCCCGTGGCAGGCGCTCTTACTGTCAATCGCAATCTACGTCGCCCTGCCTCTTGTTGCGGGATATTTCTCGCGAAAGTGGATGATTGCAACCAAGGGGGAAGTTTGGTTCAAAGAAAAATTCCTGCATATTCTTACGCCGGTTACTATCATCGCATTGCTCGTGACACTTATCCTGCTGTTTTCATTCAAGGGCGAAGTGATTCTCTCGAATCCATTGACCATCCTCTGGATCGCGATACCGCTGTTCATCCAGACCAATCTCATATTCTGGCTCGGCTACGGACTGGCCAGAATTCTCAAACTCGAATATCGCGATGCGGCACCATCGGCGATGATAGGAGCGTCGAATCACTTCGAAGTAGCGATTGCGACCGCAACGATGCTGTTCGGCTTGTCCTCCGGCGCCGCTTTGGCGACGGTTGTCGGCGTGCTGATCGAGGTGCCGGTAATGTTGATGCTCGTGCGAATATGCCTGAAAACCCAAACATGGTTTAGAGGAGCAAGCGAAATCAAATGAACTCAGAATATGATATCTCGATGAAGATTAGTCCTATCGGCGTCGTTCATTCCTCACTTATTCAGGCCGATGGTGGGCCGATTCAGCCGGTCTTCGCCAAAGACAGCGAAGGCATCGTAGAGATATATGAGCCTTATAGACAGGGCATTAAAGACCTCGATGGCTTCGAGAGAATATGGCTTCTGTACTGGTTTCATAAGGCCCGCGCCCCAAGTCTTATCGTAAAACCTTTTCTTGATAATACTCAAAGGGGGCTGTTTGCAACGCGCGCCCCTGCCCGGCCCAATCCAATCGGACTATCGTCGGTCCGCCTGTTGTCGATAGAAGCCGGCAGTATTCGCGTCGCTGAGCTTGACATCCTCGACGGCGCTCCGCTGCTGGACATCAAACCGTATGTCTCCAAATTCGACTGCTACGAAGTCAAACGCAACGGCTGGATTGACAACGTGCCGGACAAGCAGGGAACCGCCGACGAAAGATTTTGCGGCCAATGATAAAACAGGAGCTTGACAAATGAAAAAAATACAAATTCTCGGCACCGGCTGCCCCAAATGCAGGAAACTGGCCGAAAACGCAGAGGCCGCCGCTAAGGAACTCGAACTCGAATTCGAGGTGGAAAAAGTCGCTGATATTAATGAGATGATGAAATTCGGCGTGATGATGACGCCGGCCCTGGTGGTGGACGGCGAAGTCAAGGCCGTCGGAAAAGTGCCGTCGCCGGATGAAATCAAGCAGATGCTTACTTAGGCTCGAGTTTTTTACAGGCAGGCAAAACAAAAATCAGGAAAGGTAATCAAAATGAATAATGCAGGAAAAATCGCGATTGTTGCCGTTCTAATTGTTGCCGTGGTTGTTGTGATTGCTCTTAAGCCGGACAATAAGACAAAATCTGGAGCAGGCATCGCTGAGGGACCTGCTAAGATTGTCGAAGATCCTCAAGCAGAAGGATTGGAGACGGTCGAGGGCAGGCACCCAAAAGGTTTGCCACGGTTGCTTGATCTGGGTGCAGACAAGTCCATACCTTGCAAAATGATGGCTCCTATTCTTGAACAATTAAAGAGCGAATATGAGGGAACGCTAATAGTGGACTTTATTGATGTCTGGAAAAATCCGGATGAAGGTCCAAAATATAACATTAAGCTTATACCTACACAAATATTCTATGATGCTTCCGGCAAAGAGCTCTTCCGCCATGAAGGCTTCTTTGCTAAAGAGGACATCCTTGCAAAATGGAAAGAGTTCGGCGTCGACCTGGCAGGCCCGGGCGCGCAATCGCCAGCGTTTGAGCGGCTTACCGCCGCTCAGGCCGACAATCGCGCAAAGGACCAAATCTGCTACATGTGCGACGGCGACATCAATGCCAAAACACTTGTGAGAGTGCAGACCAACAAAGGCCCGGTCCGGCTGTGCTCGCCCCACTGCTATTTCATTATGTACTCATGCCTGACGGAAGACAAAACCGGTTTTGAGCAAAAAGTCTCCCTCACAGACTGGGCCACAGGCAAATCCGTACCGGCCACCAACGCCGTATATGTTTACGACATGAACGACGAAACAGGAAAGCCCGTTGTCAAAGCCTTTGACGACAAGGTAAAGGCCGAAGCGGAGCAGAAATCCGCGTCCGGCAGCATAATCGGTTGGGATATTCTAAAAGATAAGGAATTAGCCACGCGCTGCGGCTTCTGCGACCGGGCAGTTTACCCGCAGGACGCAGCACGTGTCATAGCAGGCGGGCTTCATACATGGGGCTGCTGCTCGCACTGCGCCCTGGGCGTGGCGGCCAGAACCGGTAACGATATCGAAGTACACGAAAAGGATCGCCTGACCGGCGAGGAAATCATCGTCAAATCTCTGGACGGCAAGGTTGCTTCGCTAGAGCCGGCGACCGCCGTGGCGTGGTTTGGCCAACGGCAAAAGCCGGACGGCACGTGGGGCTCGGCCGGATGCTTCCATCAGGGTTTCTTCGTCACGGCGGAGAACCTCGAAAAATGGGTCGAGCAGAATCCTTATGAGACGGGCAGGCTGATAAGCATAAGCCAGGCCCTTGCCAACAAGATGCAACTGACGCCCCAGCAGATTCAAAAAGCCTGCAAGATAGGCGAATGCGTCCCAAAATAAAATATCGGAAATCGGGAGCAAATAGCGGATGGAAAAACTTTTCACAACGCTGACACATGCCGTCGAGGGCACAACCGCAATAGCCTTGGCCGCCTCTTTTATCTGGGGGATACTTAGCATACTGCTCAGCCCGTGTCACCTGGCAAGCATCCCTCTTATCGTCGGCTTTATCGGCCAGCAGGGAAGGATGTCGGCCAAACGAGCCTTCATCATATCGACACTTTTCGCAGTCGGCATTCTAATTACAATAGGCGCGATCGGGGCCGTGACCGCCGCTTTAAGCAGAATGATGGGCGATGTCGGCGGGTACGGCAACTACTTCGTGGCCGTCATCTTTTTCGTCGTCGGCCTGATTCTTCTGGATGTAATCCCAATGCCTTTCTCAAGCCCGGGTAAGGTCGGCTTCAAACGCAAGGGCCTGCTGGCAGCCTTCATTCTCGGCCTTGTCTTCGGCATCGCGCTTGGCCCGTGTACCTTCGCCTTTATGGCCCCGATGCTCGGTGTAACGTTCAAAGTCGCCTCAACAAGCCTCGTCTACGCCGTCGCCCTGCTTGTAGTCTACGGTGTAGGTCATTGCTCGGTGATTGTTTTCGCCGGCACGTGCACCGAGCTTGTCCAGCGCTATATGAACTGGAACGAGAAATCCAAAGGCCCGGTCATCCTCAAAAAAATCTGCGGCATCCTCGTCCTGCTCGGCGGTCTCTACCTGATTTTTACCGCCGCTTAAGAATATCCCGCCTTTCGCCCAATTTTGCTGGTATCCCGAGTGTATTTCGTATATAGTACCGGACGATTGGAAAGAATGTCTATGGTTAAGCGGTTGAGAATTTATCCCCGCGCAATTAAGGAAAGTAACGAATGGATCCTGGTATTTTTAAGGCATACGACATAAGAGGTATTTATCCGGACGAGCTTAAAGAGGAGGATGCGTGGAAAATCGGCTGCGCTACGGCCCGATTTTTGAGATCGCTTCTTCGCGGTTATGAGCGGGGCCAGGCTGCTACCCAGTCGCTGTGCGTCGGCCGGGACATGAGAACGCACAGCGAAGCGATGGCCAACGCCCTAATCGAGGGAATGAACTCCACAGGTGCAAATGTCATCGATATCGGAATGATCGATACACCCCAGATGTATTTCGCGATCAATCATCTCGGCACGTGCGGCGGCGTTCAGGTTACTGCTTCGCATAACCCGGCCAAGTATAACGGATTCAAGATATCCGGCCTGGACGCCAAGCCCATCGGGGCCGATACCGGCCTGAAAGATATCGAGCATATAGCATTGGCTCTTCTGCACACTAAAGGAAAAGTAACCGGCTCGGCCGAGAACCGTGATTTGACCGCGGAATACAAAAAGCACGTACTGAAGTTTCTCGGGCCTAAAGTAAAAAAGATGAAGATTGCCATCGATGCTTCCAACGGAATGGCGGGTAAGATGGTGCCGGCGATATTCGACAAGCTGCCGGTACAAATAACCGAACTCAACTTCGAACATACTGGCAAATTCAAACACGAGCCAAATCCGCTGGTCGAAAAAAATCTGGCCGGACTAAAAGCGGCGATAAAGAAAAACAAGTGTGATTTCGGTGTATGCTTCGACGGCGACGCCGACAGGCTGATAATGGTTGATGAGAAAGGCCATACTATCGGCTGCGACCTGATGACCGCTCTGATGGTACCGTATTTCCTCCAGAAAGAGCCGAAATCGACGGTCGTTTACGATTTGCGCAGCAGCAGAGTCGTCGTCGAGGAAATAATCAAGCACGGCGGCACGCCCCGCAGGGAAAGGGTGGGACACGCGTATATGAAGAAGGCCCTGCGGGATTCGCACTCGATATTCGGCGGAGAGCTTTCGGGGCATTTCTATTATCGCGACAACTTCTATGCCGACTCGGGCATGATTACACTCGTTCACGCGATAAACATTATCAGCGAAGCCAATGCGCCGATAAGCGAGCTGATCAATCCGTTGCGAAGATACTTCAGCAGCGGCGAGTTGAATTTCACGGTGGAAAATAAGCAGGCTAAAATGGACGAGCTGGCAAGAAGATACGGCGAAGGGCAAATCGACCACCTGGACGGCGTGACTGTCGGCTATAAAGACTGGTGGTTTAATTGCCGGCCGAGCAATACCGAGCCGCTGCTGCGATTAAATATTGAGGCCAGGAGCAAAGAGCTGCTCGATGAAAAACTATCGGAAATGACCGAACGGCTGGGTAAGCCAGAATGATTGATTCATTTTGAACAGAAATTCCCGTCACCACGGGAACGACAAAGGAACGATTAATCATGGAAGTTCATACGAAAACATATCAGACGCCGAACGGCCTGGTCGAAGGTGTGCAGACCAAATGGGCGGGATTTAATATTTTACTGGTGACCGGCTCGAAAGGTTTTTTAGCCTGCCCTGCAATTGACGTCGACGCCTGTGGGGGATACGGCGTTGCCGCCGCGATAGTGGAAAGCACGCCGGACAACCCGATAGGCACGCTGGAACGTTTCGCCAACCGAAAGGTCACAAAAGCAAATGCGAAAGCCAAAGCCCTTGGTATTGAAGAGGGGATGAATGTAGCCGAAGCCTTCGCGCTTATTGCGTAGCCCGGAGAGAATCCGGCGTATTGTTTACAAATGCAGGAGATGATTATGAAAGAAAACAGTCTTTCCCGCCGTAGATTCATAGCTGGCGCCGGTACCGCAATCGGCGCAGTAGTAACTAATCGAAACAAGGCCATCGCAGCCGGGAACCAGAGCATAACCGGCTCGGTATCAAAAGTGCCGTTTCGCTACTGTTTCAACACCAGTACGATCCGCGGTCAGAAGCTGAGTTTGAATGAGGAGATCGATATTACCGCCAAAGCCGGCTATAACGCGATCGAACCGTGGGCTGATAAAGTCCACCAGCACGTGCGCAACGGCGGCGACCTTAAAGATATCCGCAAACAAATCAGCGACCTGGGTCTGACCGTGGAAAGCGCGATCTCCTTCTCACGCTGGGTCATTGACGACGATGCCGAGCGAGCAAAGGGGCTGGAACAAGTCAAGCGGGATATGGACGTGCTGGCCCGGATCGGCGGCAAACGCATCGCAGCCCCCCCGGCGGGCGCTACCAGAGTACCCGGTCTGGACCTCATGAAGGCTGCCGAGCGATATCGAGCGTTGCTGGAGCTGGGTGATCGGATGGATGTTGTGCCGCAGGTGGAAGTATGGGGCCCCTCAAAAAACCTGCATCGGTTAGGCCAGTCTATTTTCGTGGCAATCGAGAGCGGTCACCCGAAAGCGTGCCTGCTGCCGGATGTTTATCACATTTACAAAGGCGGTTCCGACTTCAATGGCCTGAAGCTATTGAGCGCCCGTGCCGTCCAGGTCTTCCATCTGAACGATTACCCGGCCGATCCGCCGCGTGAAACAATCGGCGACCGTGATCGCGTTATGCCCGGGGACGGCATTGCCCCGCTGACGCAAATCATCAACGATCTGTACGCCAACGGCAGCCGGGCCTTCCTGTCGCTGGAGCTTTTCAATCCGAACTATTGGAAACAGGATCCGCTGGCGGTGGCAAAGATCGGTCTGACAAAAATGAAAGATGCGGTAGGCAAAGCCCTGGACGTAAGCTAAGACTGGGATATCAGACACGTCTTTCACAGATCGAGCTAAAGTCACAACCTCGAAAACAACTGCGGCAATAGAGAGGAAAATATGAATGGCAAAAAGTATTACCTTATTTTAGCTGCTGTAGCAGTCGGATGTATCTGCGTCCCTGTTTCGGGCCGGGCAGAGCTGCTCACACTAAGCGAGAAGCCTCTGCTAATTAACCGGCTACATCCGGCTTTCGCCGGGATCGATAAATTACACGTCGTTGTGTTGCAATACGGCGACAGAGCGGACAAAGATGTGCCGTTTTGGGAGCAGCTCGAAGCAGATATAAAAGAAAAACTACAACAGGCCGAGATAGAATCAGAAATAACAAAGGCGGATAACATCTTAAATATTCCGGAGTTGAGGATTTACATCGGCACCCTGCGTCTCGATGATTCACAGCAGTGCGCATTCAGCGTTCGGACGGCTTTGGCAAGGAACGTCTGCCTGAAAGACAAACAAAATCCGGTTTTCAAAACCGATATATGGCAAGCGTCTCCGGTAATGCAGCCCGTAACGGCTGAAAATATGCCTGTTAAAGTCGCCGATATCGTGCTGGAGCAGGTTGAAGGTTTTATCAAAATTTACAAAGCGACGAATCCGAACGGCACAAAACCATCAGATACAAAGACAAGTGAAGCTGATTCTCCCAATAATCGGGACAAACAAATCGAAACGGATGTGAATTCGGCGGCAACCGGATACGTATATGTCGCATCGAAAAACAGCAATATTTTCCACAAGCCGGATTGTCGCTGGGCGAAGAACATCTCGCCGGAAAACCTCGTAACCTACAAGAGCAAAGACGAAGCAATAAAAGCAGGCAAAAGACCCTGCAAAACATGCAATCCATAAGGAACGATTCCGCTTCGGGCAATTGACCCGGCGGATAATTTTAGTATGAGACTTCAACTTATTTTATGTAAGGTAATGCAGAGAGAGGCATATCTTTGTGCCGCCCGCTCTAAGAACGTTGCCGACATTGTTTTAATGCCGCAGGGCCTTCACGATGAGCCGGACAAGCTTCGCGAAGAGGTTCAGAAAGCTCTGAATAACAACCTCGACGTACAGGGGCGCCCCTACGATGCATCACTGCTCGGCTACGGTCTTTGCAGCAACGGCATTGTGGGCTTATCGGCAAAAATCCCCATTGTTGTGCCTCGAGGCCATGACTGCGTTACACTTCTGCTCGGCTCGAAGGACAGATATCAGGAATATTTCGACGCTCACCGCGGCGTTTACTGGTACAGCGCCGGCTGGATTGAGTCCGGCAAGCAGCCCGGCAAAGAACGCTATGAAAATACGCTCAAGGAGTACCAGGAAAAATACGGCGACGATAACGCTCAGTATCTGATGGAAACCGAACAAGCGTGGATGAATCAGTACAATTGGGCGACATATATCGACTGGGGTTTTGCCAACTCGAACGAATGCCGGGATTATACGAAACGCTGCGCCCAATATCTCAACTGGAACTACGATGAGCTTAAGGGCAGCCCCGCCCTTATGCAGAACTTCGTGGACGGCAATTGGGACGAAAGCGAATTTTTAGTAGTTCAACCCGGTCAGAAGATCAAGGAAAACCTTACCGACAAGGGCATAATTAAAGCAGAGTAGATAACGGTTAGCAGTCTATAAAATTTTATTTAATAGTCCGAAAGAGTGGCAGCCTCAAGCGCAGTTTGGGGACGGCTTCTGGCAGATTAACCATCCCCAAAACCTTCGGCTTTGAGGCTGCCACCCAATCACAAGAAGACAACTTACAAATTCACGCTTTACGAAATATTAACTTAGAATTTGTGTCATGGAATTACTTACAATCACAGTCATAGCTGTCGGGCTGGCAATGGATGCTTTTGTGGTCTCTATTGTCAGCGGGGGTACGTATAAGCAGCTACATGTAAGGCACGCTCTACGGATGGCAGTCTTCTTCGGGGCTTTTCAGGCTTTTATGCCGCTGATAGGCTCCCTGGCGGGATTGAGTTTGAAAGATTACATACAAGATTATGACCACTGGGTTGCTTTTGCTCTTTTGGCGGCAGTCGGCGGCAAAATGATTTACGAGTCGTTCAAATTCAAATCCGTCGAGAAAAATCCAGACCCATCGAATATTATTGTTTTGCTGGTTTTGTCCGTTGCGACCAGTATCGACGCGCTGGCGATCGGCATTACACTTTCAATTATTACCAGTTCTATTGCCGTAGCAGTGATGATTATCGGTCTGATAACCTTTGTATTATCCTATACGGGCGTTTTGATCGGTAAGAAATTCGGACATTTTTTCGAGAATAAAATCGAAGCTGTCGGCGGGCTGATTCTTATAGGTATTGGTGTAAAAATATTGTGTGAGCATTTGATTTTTCAAGCAACCATTGCAGTCCGGTGAAAAAACAATATAATGAGTATGCCCTGCCGCCGGGCTGAATTGTCGTAAAAAGGCGGGCAGTTCTGTTCGATCACAAGGAGTATTTTTTTATGGGTTCTAAAGTATATTTTATTAAAGCATCTGTTGATGACGGCCATAAGGTGATTTCTGAGAAGACCCGAAAGGTATTCAAGGCCGGCGGCTTTTCAGACTGCTTTAACGAAAACGACTTCACGGCCGTCAAGGTTCACGTCGGGGAAGATGGTAACAATACGTACATAAAGGCCCCGTATATCAAGGGATTAGTGGATGAGCTGGTCGGTATGAAAACGAAACCATTTGTTACTGATACCACCACTTTATACGTAGGTCAAAGGCACAATGCCATCGACCACACGACTTTGGCGGCCAAACACGGTTTCAGCGTCGATGGATTGGGAATACCGTTTGTGGCACCCGATGGATTATTTGGGACGTACGAGACGATGGTTAAGATTAATGGCCAGATCGACAAAGAGGTCTATATCGCAAACGACATCATAAAGAGCCAGTCAATTCTTTCAGTAGCCCACGTCACAGGTCATGTTGCAGCAGGTCTCGGAGCAACGTTGAAAACGCTTGGAATGGGCTGTGCGAGCAAAAAAGGTAAAATGAAACAGCACGCCGCCCTTACGCTGAATATCAGCAACGACTGCACACGTTGCGGCGTATGTTACGACCATTGCCCGGCTGATGCGATTACAATCGACGACGTCAAGGCGCACATCGATCAGGACAAGTGTATCGGCTGTGCGGAATGTATGGCGATGTGCAGATTCGGGGCCGTTACCTGTAATTGGGGCCAGGAAACGGAAATATTGCAAAAAAGTATCGCCGAGCACGCAATGGGAACGCTAAAGGGCAAAGAAGGAAAAGCAACTTTTTTTAACTTTATGTTATCAGTTACCAAAGATTGTGATTGCTTTGGCACACCTGATATGCGCATAATAGTGGAAGATATCGGAATAATCGCTTCAACCGATCCGGTAGCCGTCGATAAGGCGGCACTCGATATGGTGGAAAACACAAGTGGTAAAAAACTTGCTGAGTTGCTGGGCAACGATAAGCTTGACACAAGTTGCCAAATCACACACGGCGAGAGTATCGGATTGGGAAGCAGTAATTACGAGTTAATAGAAATTAATTAACGAGCGAGTTAAATTTTGAGGATTCGACATGGCTCTTGGACAAATTATCAGAGAAAAACGTGAAATTATGAACCTGACGCTGGATGAGGTCAGTAATCGCATCGGATTTTCAAAACCGTATCTATCAACCATTGAGACCAGTAAAGTCAAAAATCCGCCGAGCGATGACTTACTGAACAAGCTCGAGGAGGTGCTCGAGTTCGAGCCAGGCCTGCTGCTGCACATCGCTCATCTCGAAAGGATGCCTTCGGACATTCGTCAGAAATATGAAACCGCCGAGGCCGAGGTTCAGAAATGGCGGCAGATTGTCAGGAATGTCATAGACAGGGAAGTCAGCCCGAATAAGCTCGGCAAGCTTGTTTCCAAGAAGAAATTACGAATGAAACAAAAGAAGGAACCTTTGGCAGCGGGCCGATTGGTCCCGGTGATAAACAAAGTTGCAGCCGGTTATCCGAGAGATTTCAACGACCTGGATTATCCCGTAGGCATAGCCGACGACTATATCCGCTGTCCGGACGTGCACGATCCCAACGCCTTTGCCGTCCGTGTCGTCGGCGATTCGATGGAGCCCAAATTTCACGAGGGAGATATCGTGATTTTCTCGCCCGCGGTGGAAGTTAGCAGCGGCGATGATTGCTTTATCCGTTTCACGATGCCGCACGAGACCACCTTCAAGAGGGTATTCTTCGAATCGAAGGACAAAGTGCGACTCCAGCCGAGAAATGATAAATATGCCCCCTCAATCGTCGAAGGCAAGCGCATAAACGGCATCTACCGTGCCATCATTAAGCACGAAATACTATAGAGATATCTTAATATCGATTTATAACTTACTGGATAGATATCAAGACCGCTGATTGAATAAATAATCCAGTAAGTTTTAAGCAACTTTATATCTTGTTGTCTGTCTTGGTTTCTCTTTTAACGATAGTCCTTGTTCTGACGAAATACGATTAATGAGGAGAATGGGCATTAATCCACTTTTCGACAAGAAGTTGCTCAGACGGTTGATATTTCCTGTAGTATTTGTTGCGATTACAGTTATTGTTATTGCCTTCCTGATAATCTCCGGAACATCCGTTCCCAAAGGAACTATACGAGGCCGGGTGTTCGATGAAAATAGAAAGCCCGTCCGAAATGCACGAGTATACGTTTACCTACCCGGCAGTCGGACAGTTGAAAATCGCACCGATTGGCTGGGAAGATTTGAGCTTTCCGGTTTGCCTGATGACCAAGTTTTCAGAATAATGGTTTCTTATTACGAATATGGTCATCAGCACTTCGACGGTTTGACAACCGGTGGAAAATTCGACTTACAGATATTTCCCCACGGATACGAACTATTTGGCAAGCAAGCTCCACCTTTGCAGGTTGAAAAATGGTACAATTCTCCATCACAGTCTCTCCAGCAGCTTCACGGTAAAGTTATATTACTCCAGATTGGTATACATATCGACAACTATGAAAGCTACAATCGAACGGTGTTAAAAATGTATGAGAAATATGCCGATAAGGGTTTGTCTGTTATTGCCTTGTACATTAACAATCAGAGCAGTTGGCTTCGCAGGGCTAACGAAGAAGAAATCATTGCATATCTCAAGCAAAACAACATTAATTTCCCCGTCGGACTCGACGAAGCTGAAACTGGTTCCAGCGGGGCCACCTATAATGCTTATGGCTCAAAGGCGTCTCCTGCCAAGTATCTAATTGACAAAAAAGGCATCCTGCGATGTTCGCCTATGAATAAGGACCTGGAAAAGTGGATATTACGTCTCCTGGCTGAATAATACTATAACTTTTTCAAAACACATATTTTATATAAATGACGAGATTATTATTTGGCAGGCAACAGTATAAGGAGACACATAAAAGCATCAAAAAGACCGTTTTATTCTATAACAAACCAGCTAACAGCGTGCGAGGCTATGCTGACCGGGATTTCGACGTTGTATTCTCGGTCGAGTCGATACTTCTTGTTCTTACCCCGTTGCTCGCGGATTTTTGCTATTTTGGTCAGTCCCGTATAGTACAACGGAAGTTTCAACTGCTTTTTGACCGTCCGATCCAGCGGATTGTAGACCATCGCAAGTCCCTTGCGTTTTAGTTGCGGATTCACGTGCAGGATACAATCGATATCGCGCCCATCGGGCCGGCGAACGTGAATGATATCCGAATCGAGTATGTCCCGGTGTTCCTTGTAAAAGTCCACCCACTTCTTGACCAGTGCCTTCGTTTTATTGGTGTCGTACAGACGCGGCCCCCGATAGCACGCCTGGACGCCCGAGCCGAAATTCTGCGCAAGGTGCGAGCCGTAAGCGTCGAGATGTTCCGACAGCGGTTCGAGCGTCGCTGCCGCCCCGCCGCCATGGTACTGGACCAGCGGCACGAACATCCAGCCCATGCTCGGCGTTTTCTTCCAGGTGCCGTCGAAAATATTCTGCCGGCCGAGAATAATCTGCCTCTCGCGGGGCAGCGACCAGTTGACCTCCCGGTAGCCCATGGCACTTTTGTTCGAGCCGTTTAGAAAATACCAATCCGGGACATTCAGATATACCCCCCTGCCGCGGCACCATTTATAGAAATTCGTGATTTTCTTCCACTGCTTCCACTGCGAATCGTTGAGGCCGTCATGGCCCGGATGGCTGGTTGAGGCACACACGTCGCCGGGATAAGAACCATCGTGTTCGAGCAGATCCAGGCCGGTTTTTTCAATGAATGTTGTTATTTTCTCGAAATATTCGATTCCCCACCTGCTGCACAGGCACGGCGAGTTGCCGAAAATCGCCCCGCCGGTTTTGCCCGTTTCAGGATTGATTACATCGTGCTGGTCGCTGATTCTCCGGCTGGCCAGAAGCGAATAGCCGCCAAGCTCGATATTTTTGCTGTGGGCGTAATCGACCAATTCCTTTATCTGTGACATATAATCCGGATCGACGTTTTCCATATTAAAACCACTGCCGAAGGTCATTATGACCATTTCGAATCCGACCTCTGCACACTGGTCTATTGCCAGGCGGACGGATTTCGGGTCCGCCTTACGGACGTGCATGATGATCGGATTTTCCGTGCTCCACGGTGCGATTGTACGGTACATCCGCCGCAGCGACAGGCCCTTGCGTTCCCGCTCGGTGCTGTCATATATCAACTCATAAGTCCTGAAGGCTTCAAGACTTTCACCCGGATCAATCAATATATCCGGCCCGATTGGCGGCCGGACTTCCAGCATTACCGGCGTCTTTCGTTTATAGTTGACCTGCGTGCTGTACTGCGGATCGGCTACCCAATACGCCGTCTCGTTGGCATTTCTCGAATCGTCCCCGTGAAACTCGTAATCGCTCTCGATGTGAATATTCGGATATTCCCACCGGGCCGGCTCTTCCACCAGGGATTCGTACTCCACCGCGGCAAGAATCTCACTGGTAAATGTGTTTAGCCTGACCGGTTTGTCGCCGTCGTTGCGTATAACCAGCCATTTTGCCAGCAGCGGGATACCCTGGTACATTTCATAGTGGACCGACAGCGTAAGTCCTTTAAGTTTATCGCCCGGCGGAACGAAATGCAGCGTCAGCGATTTTCCCGCCGGCGGCCAGGCCGATTGGGACGAATATCGCTTGCGATCCCAGCTAAAACGTTCCTTAATATCGCCTGTTTCTACATCTACAAACTGAAAAGCATCGGGATTACTCACCAAAGAATCAATCGTCCCGGCCTGCAGATATGCGTATTCGAGCTGGCCTTTCAAACCGCCAACTTCATACTTTTGTCCGTCAAGCTCTACTATCGCTTCGGGTTTAACGCCACGAATTACGGATTCACCTGTCATCAGGTTGTCATAGGCGACAGTAGCCGCGTTTGGCCTGAGACGAAACGTCCGTCTGATAAGGCTATTGCTCAGAACAATTTCCCTGCCGTCGAGGCGTTCTTCAATCCTGACCGGTTCTTTGATTTGCTCAACGAGCCAGTCTGCCCCGACGGCCCTGCCCGAGGCTCCTACGGCGAATATAACCGTTATCATCCAGATTAATGATTGTTTTGCCATAATCATAAGCCTGCTGTTTCTTCCTTTCCTCAAGATATTGCTCCTCTGTAACCTCATTAGCTGATATTTTTCTGCCCCGCCACGGCTAAAACCAGGGCAAAAACTTTCGATGCACCGGCTTGCTTCAGCGTTTTCGCACATTCGTTTAACGTCGCACCGGTTGTTTTGATATCATCGATAAGACAAATCGTTCGGCCGGCAAAATCATGCCGATATCGGACGGCAAAGGCACCGGCAACATTTTTTGCACGCGCGGCGGGACTTGCCATTGTCGGCTGCGCTTTAGTTCGGCGGATTCGGACGAGGTCTGTGCTGATTTTCGCCTTCTGGTGTTTCAGCTTCCCGGCTAAGACATGAGATTGATTGTATCCGCGAACCAAACGCCTCGACCAGTGCAGCGGGACAGGGACGAAAAGTTCTATCTCATTACAGAATCCGCCTCCCTGCAAAGCGGAATCGGCTAAAAAACCAAGTACGGAATCAAGCTCTGTTCTGCCGTTCTTGAAAGCTAATATCATTTTCCGCATGCTCTGCTCATACACTCCGGCCCGAGCAATTCGGTCAAAACATACTTCTTTGCCCTGACAGTCGGGACATGTTCCCGCCAGCATTCCAAAGTTGCCGGCATCCCGGCCGCAACGATGACAGTAATCCGAACCGGTGCTGATCAGAAGCTGATCCCAGCAATTTTTACACAGACCGTTGTCAGTTTCACAAATGATTTCGCGACAATTGATACATACTGCCGGCCATAACAGATGGTTGATGCTTTGCAAAGCAAAAGTACCGCCCTGTTTTGCAAGAATAAAAGCCTGTCCTGGTTTTTTCGTATCCACATGGCTGATTATATGACAAGAAGCGAACATTAACCATAAAGAATGCCAGTTCCATTATTTACTAATTTGAGCGAAGATCTTTTATTATAAGAAATATTACTTATATATTCAGCATTTCTAATGCTATGGCGCCCTGTTAAAATCAATTCGATTAAACAATTATTTTTATAATTCTATTAATATCAATATCTTATGTTTCATATTTTTCCGTTTGCCTACGTATTTTTATGAATCTGGAATTGACTAATGTTCTCCTGATGGTTATACTAAGTTTTTTATGGCAAAATCTGTGAAAACAACCGGAAAGAAACGGAAGAGAAAATCCTCCTCCAAGGTTGCCAAAGTTAAGAGTAAAAAGGCCTTCAGAAGCTACCGAAAGGCTATTGGCTACCTGTTTGAGAGGACTGACTACGAAAAGCAGCAGCGTCTGCGCTATAACGTGACTACGTTCAACCTTAAAAGGATGCAAAAGCTGCTGTCGTTGTTAGGCGATCCGCACAAGAAAATCCACACCGTCCATATAGGCGGCACAAAAGGAAAGGGCTCGACGGCCACGATGCTGGCCAAGATGCTCGAAGCGAACGGCTACAACGTCGGACTTTATACATCGCCGCACGTAGTACACCTGCACGAACGGATCATAGTCAATTCAGAGATGATTAGTGAGTCGCAGATGCGTAAATTGCTCAACCGCGTCTATGCCCCGGTGGAGAAGTTGTCAAAGAACGATCCGCCCACTTTCTTCGAGATAATGACGGCACTGGCTTTTATGTTTTTTGTCGATGAGGAGGTTGATATTGCGATTGTAGAAACCGGTTTGGGCGGCAGGCTTGACAGCACTAACGTCATTCAGCCCAAGGTCGTCGGCATAACCAGTTTGAGTATCGACCACTCGCAACTGCTCGGAGACACTATCGACAGAATTGCTGAGGAAAAGGCAGGGATTTTCAAGAAGGGAGTGCCGATTATCACCGTTCAGCAGGAGCCGGCAGCGATGCAGGTCCTAAAATCGCGAGCTATCGCTCTGAAAACACCTTTGAGCATAACCGGCGGCGACATTGACTTTTCGCATCGATTCGAAACCTCGCGCGAGCACGGCCCGCATACAAGAATCTGCCTGACAACACCAACGAGTAAATTCGAGCATCTGCGAGTGCCGCTGCACGGAAAGCACCAGGCAATCAACTGCGGTCTGGCGCTGGCAATGCTGGATAAGCTCAAATCCATCGGTTATGAGATAGACAATGAAAAAGCGGCAGAAGGACTTAACGGCGTCTCATTGGCCGGCCGTATGGAAATGATTTGGCACGATCCGAGGATTATGATCGACGCCGCTCACAACGCCGCAAGTATTAAGGCACTGATTCAGGCAATCGGTCAAAATGTTCCTTACGATTCCATGGTCGTCATCTTCGGCTGCAACAATGACAAAGACGTCAGGGGGATGCTGGAAAAACTGCAATATGGGGCTGATAAGGTAATTTTCACCCGGAGCAACTCGCCTAAAGCAGTCCCGCCGGAAGAATTGGCGGAGATGTACACGGAAATATGCGGCAAAATGTGCCAGACCGCCGCCAGTCTCGGCCAAGCTCTGCAGCTTGCCAAAAGTGCCGTCAGCAAGGAAGACCTGATCTGCATTACAGGCAGCTTCTACCTCATCGGACAGGCCAAAAAGCGCTTCCAGCCAAACTAATAAATTCCAACCGTTCAAAACTCCGGGCGTTATGAAATAAACCGGGCGAAAAGTCGAAAAGACCGGCCACATCCTTGCAATTTCCACACTTCGATTTTCAGTTTGCAAATGCACACAAACTGGAGTATAAATTCCTTTTCTTATACTGACATTCTTGGAATAAGGAGTTAACGATGGCGGAAGTGAAGAAATATATCGCAGTCGATCTTGGCGCCGAGAGCGGCAGAGTAATGCTCGGTTCGGTTTCGACCGACAAAGTTGTCCTCGAAGAAATTCATCGCTTCGGCAACGGTCCGATCGAAGAGAATGACTCGCTGCGATGGGATTTCAAAAAGCTGTTTTCCGAGATCAAAAAGGGTATAGGCAAAGCGGCAAAGGCGGCGGGCGCCCAGGTATGGGGCATCGGGATCGATAGCTGGGGTGTCGATTTCGGCCTGCTCGACACCGACGGCGAGCTGATTGAAAATCCTTATCACTATCGCGACAGCCAAACGAATGGAATAAAGGAAAAAGCATTCGGGCTGATGAGCAAACGCGAGATATACGAAAACACGGGCTTGCAGTTTTTGCAGTTTAACAGCGTCTATCAACTGCTCGCTATGCGCCTCAATAATTCGATTGCTATGGCCAAAGCCACGAACCTGATTTTCATCGCGGATTTATTCAGCTATTTTCTGTGCGGCAGGATTTTCGCCGAATACAGCCTGGCGAGCACCTCGCAATTTATGGACATGAGAACCGGTAAATGGTCGAAAGAAGTGCTGGATGGCCTGTCCCTGCCGATTGAAATCATGCCGAAAATCATCAGCCCCGGGACCGTTGTAAGCCAGTTAAGCTCCGAAATTGGGACGGAGCTTCGCTGCGGGCCTGTTCCGGTAATCGCAATCGGCTCGCACGACACAGCTTCAGCCGTCGCTGCTGTACCCGCTGAAGGAGATGTCAACTGGGCATATCTCTCATCGGGAACCTGGTCGCTTATGGGCGTCGAATTACCACAGGCGACAATCAACGATAAGACCTTCAAGTATGAGTTCACCAACGAAGGCGGAGTTGAAAATACGATACGGCTTTTGAAGAACATCATGGGCCTCTGGCTCACACAGGAATGCAGGAGGCAGTGGCAACGTGAAGGAACCGACCTTTCCTATGCCAAGCTGACTGCCATGGCCGAAAAAGCCGAACCTTTCGCTCGCCGTATCGACGTCGATTACAGCGGGTTCCTCGCGCCGGGAGACATGCCGAAAAGAATTAACGACTATCTGATCGAGACAGACCAAAAACCGGTTGACGACAAGGGGCAAATGATAAGAACAATACTGGAAAATCTCGCCCTGAAGTACCGCTCGGTAATGGAGGCCGTCGAAGATGTCGCCGGACATAAGATCGAAGTTTTACATATCGTCGGCGGCGGCATCCAGAACGAGCTGCTCTGCCGGTTTACGGCTAACGCTCTCGGCATCAAAGTCGTCACAGGCCCGATCGAAGCCACGGCCAGCGGCAATATCCTGATGCAGGCCATAGCAACCGGACAAATAAAAACCCTTGCAGAGGCCCGCCAAATCGTCCGCAATTCATTCGAACTTAAAGAATACGAGCCACAGGATACATCGCTCTGGCAAGAGCAGTATGAAAAAAGCAAGAAGTAAAAAAGGATATAAGCTTTGACCGAAAAACTCGAACACGAACTGGATAGTTTCGACCCTAACCAAAGAAAAAACGCCCTGTCGGCCCTGTGTGAAAAAGCCAATGCCGGGCAAATCGCCTTACCCGAAACCGGTACGGACGTTAATTTACATTGTCACACATTTTTCTCCTACAATACTTACGGCTATTCGCCGAGCAAATTCGCCTGGCTGGCGCGCAAGGCCGGACTGGCCGTTGCAGGTGTCGTTGATTTCGACGTTCTGGATGCGCTCAATGAGTTTCTGGATGCCTGTAAGCTTCTGGGTCTCAAAGGCTGCGCAGGACTTGAGACGCGGGTATTTGTTCCGGAATTCGAAGACAAGGTAATTAATTCCCCAGGCGAGCCGGGCATTTCCTATCACATGGGCGTGGGATTCCCCTCCGCCAATGTGCCAAAGCAGCAGAAAAACTTCCTCGCCGGACTCCGTCAAACCGCCCAGCGGAGAAACCGGGACCTGATGGGCCGGGTGAACAAGCATCTTCATCCCGTCGAGCTTGATTACGAACGGGATGTGCTCACACTGACGCCGTCGGGCAATGCGACCGAGCGGCACATGTGCTCGGCCTACGCCCGCAAGGCCGCCGAAACCTTTGAAAAGCCCGAAGAGCTGGCTAATTTCTGGTCTGAGAAATTAGGTATGGAGATCACAGCCTCGCAGCTTCCCGAAAGCAGGGATTTACTTAACGCGATTCGAGCCAAAACGATGAAACGCGGCGGCGTGGGATACGTGCAGCCCGGCAAAGGCTCGTTCCCGCGGATGGCCGATACGAACAGCTTCATACTCGCCGCCGGCGGTATCCCCGTACACACATGGCTTGATGGAACGAGCGACGGCGAGAAAGCTATCGAAGAACTGCTCGATGTGGCGATGAGCACCGGGGCCGCGGCGATTAACGTCATTCCGGACCGCAATTACACGCCGGGAGCCAGCAGCGTAAAACTGGATAATCTCTACCATGTGATCCGGGTAGCCGAGAAGCTGCATCTGCCCGTCGTGGAGGGCACCGAGATGAACAGCCCCGGGCAAAAATTTGTCGATGACTTCGCCAGTAAAGAGCTTGAGCCTTTGGCGCCCGTATTCCTGAAAAGCGCGCACATAATTTACGCCCATTCTGTGCTCCAAAGGAAATGCGGCATGGGATATACCAGCAAATGGGCAAGCAAGAATTTCGAAAACGTTGCCGGCAGGAACAAGTTTTTTGAAAAACTCGGAAGCTCCATAAAGCCCGAGCAGGAAGACAGCCTTGGCGGCCTGAATCAAGATATAACTCCCAAAGAAGTTTTGGCTAAGATTAAAAATTGATTGTACTCCGTCATTGCGAAGCCTGCAGAGCAGGCCGTGGCAATCTCAATCGTCGAGTCTTAGATTGCTTCGCTATGCTCGCAATGACAATAAAAAAAGCATTATTATGACAAACATACCAAAGACACAGTACGCGGTGCAATTAGTTGGCCCGGATAAGCTTATCTTGAATAAATCCAAGCAAGTCGCCATACCGGGCAGGCATCAGCTTCTCTGCCGGGTCGAGGCGGTCGGGCTTTGCTTTTCCGATCTAAAGCTGCTCAAGCAATTTTCATCACACGTTCGCAAAAGCGAGGTGGTCTCCGGCGTCGATCTGAATATTCTCAAAGAGATACCCAGCTACGTCCCGGGCGACGCAGCGACAGTACCGGGCCACGAGGCCGTGGTTCGAATCGAAGCGGTCGGTCCCGGAGTCGAAGACTTCAAGCCCGGCCAGCGTTTCCTCGTACAGACGGATTATCGCTGGGTGCGCACGGCAACTTCCAACGGCGCACTCGGATACAATTTCGAGGGAGCTCTTGCCGAATTTGTACTGATGGACAAAAGGATAATTACGTCTCCCGATGGCGAATCCATGCTGCTGCCAGTCGGCGAGGAACTGTCAGGCTCGGCCGTAGCGCTCGTGGAACCATGGGCGTGCGTCGAGGACGCCTACGCTTCCACGGAGAGAACGAGCTTAAAAGCCGATGGCCACATGCTCGTTGTCGCAGATGTGGAAGTGCCCAAAAAGACATTCGAGGATTTGTTCAGTCGCTACGGCAAACCTGCCCAAATCACCTGGATATCAAAATCTCCACCACCGGAATTGGGCATTAAAGTTAAAAATGCTGCAAACGTAACAGAGCTTGCCGACGCCGGATATAATGATGTGATTTATTTCGGCTCGTCGACGGAGGTGGTCGAGGCTTTATTCGCAAAAGTCGCTCTGAAAGGCCTCCTGAATATTGTTCTGGCCGGCGGCAAATTCGGCAGGGATGTTGTCGCCACGGTCGGCAGAGTTCACTACGGCGGCATACGAATCATCGGCACTACCGGGTCGAACCCGGCCGAATCGATGGAAATCATTCCCGAGACCGATGAAATCCGCCCCGGCGACAAAATCAACGTCATCGGTGCAGGCGGCCCGATGGGGATGATGCACGTAATCCGAAATATCTGCCAGGGCGTCGAGGGCGTCAGCGTTTTCGGCAGCGACGTGGACGACGGCAGACTGGCCGCACTGACAAAAATCGCCGCTCCCTTAGCCGAAAAGAACGGCGTGAAATACAAGGCTTATAACCCAACCAGGCAAGAGTCGCCCGGGGCGTTTGATTACACGGCCTTGATGGCGCCGATTCCCACCCTTCTCGCCGCCGCGGTGCACGACTCGGCCGAGCGGTGCCTGATAAACATCTTCGCCGGTATACCGGCAACGGTCACCGGAGAAATCGACCTCGATGCTTATATCGAAAAGCGGCTGTATTTCATCGGGACAAGCGGCTCGACTCTGGACGATATGAAGCTCATGCTATCCAAAGTCGAATCCGGTCGGCTCGATACCAATCTCAGCGTTGCCGCGATCAGCGGGCTTCAAGGCGCTGCCGACGGCATCCGGGCGGTCGAGAACCGCTCGATCGCCGGCAAGATTATTGTCTATCCGTCATGTCGGAACCTGGAGCTGGTAACACTTCAGGAGCTGGCTGAAAAAATGCCGGACGTCGCCGAGTGCCTCAAAGATGGACTCTGGACCAGGCAGGCGGAGCAAAAACTTCTGGATAATTACTTCTCGTGAGTGTCAAATTATCAACAAAACTATCCCTAAAGGATTCATGATGAGCAATTTGAAGAATATCGAAAAAGCGTATGAGGCGGCACGGCAGCGTTACGCCGAGCTGGGTGTCGACACAGACAAGGCGACCGACCGGCTGAGTAAAATAGCCATTTCACTGCACTGCTGGCAGGGAGACGATGTCGGTGGATTCGAGAGTGACGAAGGGCTCAGCGGCGGCGGCATAATGGCCACCGGCGCGTATCCCGGCAAGGCGCGGACGCCCGACGAACTCCGCGAAGATATTGACAAGGCCATGAGCCTGATACCGGGCAGGCACCGGCTGAACCTGCACGCAATGTACGCCGAAGCCGGCGGAAAAGTCGACCGCAACGAGCTTGAAGCCAAACACTTCACGGCGTGGATTGACTGGGCCAAAGCAAACGGCATAGGAATGGATTTCAACGGGACATTTTTCTCGCATCCGAAAGCCGACAGCGGCTTCACCCTGTCCAGCGCCGACGAAGGCATACGAAAGTTCTGGATCGAGCACGGAATTGTATGCCGGAATATCGGAGCCGCGATGGGCAGGGAGTTAGGAACGCCCTGTGTCACGAACCTCTGGATTCCCGACGGCTCCAAGGATATTCCCGCCGACCGAAAAGGACCGCGCGAACGTCTGAAAAAATCGCTCGATGAAATCTTCGCCAAAAAGATTGGCCGCAGCCAACTCCTGGATGCCGTCGAATGCAAGCTGTTCGGTATCGGCTCGGAAAGTTACGTAGTCGGCTCGCATGAATTTTATCTGGCTTATGCGATCGAAAACAAAACGCTGCTCTGCCTGGACACGGGACACTTCCACCCGACGGAGGTCGTCTCCGATAAGATATCATCGGTGATGACTTTTCTAAATGAAATTTTGCTCCACGTCAGCAGGGGCGTACGTTGGGACAGCGACCACGTCGTGATTCTCTCTGACGAGCTGCGCGCCATCGCACAGGAAATCGTCCGTGGCGGTTATCTCGACCGGGTGCACATCGGCTTGGACTTCTTCGACGCCAGCATCAACCGCATCGCGGCATGGGTGATAGGGACACGGTGCATGATAAAGGCCCTGCTGATTGCCCTTCTGGAACCGTCGGAAAAGCTGCGCAAAATGGAGCTTGACGGCGATTACACAGGACGTCTGGCGATGCTGGAAGAGCTTAAGACAATGCCCTTCGGAGCGGTGTGGGATTACTATTGTACGAAAATGGAGACCCCGGCAGGTGAATCATGGCTGGAAGAAACCAGAGCCTACGAAAAGGACGTTCTCAACAAACGCGGGTAGAATCGATACTTATCACTGTTAAAAAGTAAGGGATACGGCATGGATACGGATCAGCAGTCGCAGCAAACGCAATCGAAAGGTGAGTTCGAGCGAGAGCCGGTGCCGAAAAGTGCGCTGCTCGGCTTCAAGAGCTTCATCGGAATGTACGCCGGCGAACATTGTGCCGGGACCGAGCTGATGATCGGGCCGTTGTTCGTGGCCGCAGGTGTCAGCGCCTATGACCTGGTCATGGGCCTTCTAATCGGCAACGCTCTGGCGGTCCTGAGCTGGATGTTACTCTGCGCGCCTATCGCCACGCGCAAGCGTCTGACGCTCTACTACCAACTGGAGAAGATATGCGGCCGTAAACTCGTGACTCTCTACAACCTCGCCAACGGCGTGATGTTCTGCTTCCTCGCCGGGGCAATGGTCACAGTCTCGGCAACGGCAGTCGGCGTCTGGTTCGATTTTAAGATGCCCGGACTCGGCGACCTTTACCCCAACAGCATCGGATGGGTCGCTGCTGTCGCGGTTGTCGGCGGACTGATCGCCATCGTCGCAGCCTATGGCTATAACACCGTCGCCAAGTTCGCCAACGTGGCCTCGCCCTGGATGGTGCTGGTCTTCCTCGCGTTCGGATTCATCGGTCTGCGACAGTTCATCATCGCCACGAATACCGATATCGGCTCGCTCGGCGACACTTGGCAATTAGCTAAAGAACATATCTGGAGAGGCCGCGATCCTCAGCCCGGACAGGTCAAGTTCACCCTTTGGCATGTGATGTTCTTTGCCTGGTTCTGCAACATGGCCATGCACATCGGCATGAGCGACCTGTCGGTATTCCGCTTTGCGAGAAAGAGTTGGTACGCCATTGCCGCCAGTGCGGGCATGTACGTCGGCCACTTCATGGCCTGGATCAGCGCCTCGATTCTTTACGCCTATCAGTTGCATCTGGATCCCGCCGATACGGATGTTCTGCCGGGCCCGCTGGCGTATCGTGCCGCCGGGCTGGCGGGTCTGCTGTGCGTGATCATCGCCGGATGGACGACAGCCAATCCGACCATCTACCGTGCGGGCCTGGCGTTCCAGGCGCTGTCGCCGAAATCGTCCCGTTTCAAAGTTACATTGATTACAGGCGCGGTCGCAACACTTGCAGGCATGTTCCCGGCCATCGCGATGAAGCTGCTCGATTTCGTCGCTATCTACGGCATGATCCTAATGCCGATGGGCGCGGTGATTTTCGTGGACTTCTGGCTGATTCCCAAGCTGGGCCTGCGAAGCTCCTATGCCGAACTGAGCGGCCACAGCTTTAACTGGGCCGCCGGCGCCGCGTGGCTGCTGACACTGGTTATCTGTCTCGGCGCGGTCTTCTCGATAGGCCGATGGTCACTGTGGTTCGCATCGCTGCCCGGCTGGTTCGTCGCCGCCATCCTGTACATTGTCCTGAGCAAATTCTATCAGAAAAAGATCCGCCCCGCGTAGCGGTATAAAAGGAGAACTCACAATGCGTCTAATTTTGCAAATTGTCTCACTGCTGGCGTTAATCGCACTGACACTGCCCTCGATTTTCTTTCTCGCGGGCCGAATGGAGCTGGACACGGTCAAATGGCTGATGCTGCTGGCCACGATTGTCTGGTTCGTCATCGCAACGTCGTGGATGTGGAAAGACAACGGCGCCGAACAGCAGACCGATTAGACTGAATACTTAAAGAAATTAAAAACGAAAAGAGAAAACCAAATTATGGCAATAAATCAAGACTTGGCAGACCTTATAAGAATATCGAATACGACAGGCAAGGATTCGGCGCTCGTTCAGGGCGGCGGCGGCAACACATCAGTCAAGACCGCGGACGGCAAGTATATGTATATCAAGGCCAGCGGCACGGCCTTAAAAGACATGAACGCAAAGCAGGGCTGGCGGCGGCTCCGGCTCGACGCCGTCCTTTCGGTAATCGAAGACAAGTCGCTGGCAAAGCTCGATTCCGCCAAGAGAGAGCCGGCAGTCGTGGATCGTCTGCTAATGGCCTGCGACGATAACGTAAAGAATGCGGCCAGACCGTCGGTCGAATCGCATCTGCACGCATTTCTTGAGCGGTGCGTGATTCATCTGCATCCGATCGTCGTCGCGGCGTACGTCAACGCAAAAAACGGCAAAGCGCAAATCGAAAAGCTCTTTAAGGCCGAGAAATTCCCGCCGCTCTGGGTGCCCTACACGGACCCGGGCTTCATGCTGGCTAAAAGAATCTCCAAGCTCATCAAAAAATACCAGCAGCAGCACGGCAGAAAACCCGCAGTGATGATTCTTGAAAAGCACGGTCTGTTCGTCACCGCCGAAACACCGGATGCCGCACTCAGACTCGTTCGTAAAGTCATCAAGCTCTGCAGCAGCAAGTTTAAAGCTCCAGCCATCCCCAAGCTACGCTTGAGGCTGCCACCCGGCCAAATCGCCGCTGCAAAAGAAGCTATCGCCAGGGCCGTCCGCGACGCCACCGGACAATCGCTACCTGTGACATATACAACAAATAATTCCGTCGCCGCTTTTATGGCCCGCAAAGATGCGGCCGAGCTTTTGGCCACCCCGGCGTTGAATCCGGATGAATTAGTTTACGCCAACGGCTCGGCGATGTGGCTGGAAAATTACGATACCAAAACCATTACCCGCAAATTAAAATCGCTCATCCGCCGGGGCCAGAAACCCGCCGCTGCCTTTGTCGTCAAGGGCCTGGGCCTTTTCGTCGCCGCCGACCAAAAGGCCGCCCCGCTGATCGCCGAAATTACCACAAGCTCGCTGATTATCCGCATGCACGCAGCAAAGTTCGGCGGCGTACTCGCCCTCAACAAACGACAGCAGGATTTCATAAACAACTGGGAATCAGAAGCCTTCAGAAAAAAATTAGCAAGCAAAAAGAAGTAAATACCCTCCAACAAAACTGCTTTGTCGCAGATTTGTCATTCTGAGCAAAGCGAAGAATCTGGGATATGATTTAACGTTAAAGATTCTTCACTACGCTGCGCTCCATTCAGAATGACAGAAGGATTGGCTAATCCTTTTCCCATGCTATCAATTAATCTTATCGGAATACAATTAAGGTCTTTTTACAGGCATTTCCCAAACAAAAATCCTTCTTACCGGAAAAATACGTAATTATACGTAATTCCTAAAAGAAGCTAACTCACACGTTATATTAACTTCTGAAATAGCCGAAAGAATTGAAAGCGGGAATACATTTGTTGGCTTTGGAAGATTAGATATTTCTTAGGCGTTCCTATACTGGGGGTATAAAAATGAAAAATAAAAACTTGAAAAATGCATCTGGAATTCTCGTAATGTTTATCGCTGCTTTGCTTATGAGCGTGAACCACAATGTAACTGTTGATAAACGCATCCCATCTTTAATTATCGTTGCTATGTTTGCTATTGGAGGTGGATTATTTTTTAAGTACCGTTGATAGTAAGAAACGATTGACAGATTAAACAAAAAAGAAAACAAACAAATTGAAAGGCCTTTAAAAATGACTGATATAGCAATTCAGATTACATTGGGGCAGTATATGAGCGAAGAAACTCTTGGCCCACTAGTCAAAAAGAAACTTTTCGGTGGGTATGAAGTCCCGTTTGGACCTTGCATCTTCTACGTAAGCACTTGGCTATTTCAAAAAGGTGCAATACTTGGCAGAGCACGTTTTGACCGTCTCAATGTCTTGGTTAAACTTTTTACTGCCCCTGGAAATGAAGATGACTTTTGTATCACGCTTCGAGAGACAGCAAAAAAAAGGCTTGCAGATTTTGCTAAAGAACCTGATTCATTCCCTTCCTTCTGGCTCGAAACTGGTTTCAGCACACTTGACCTTACTGACATGAATCTGTTGAAAACCAGAATTCGTTTAGGACAGATTTTTTCTTATCTGGATTTCTGGCTTTCATCGGGAATCGGATTTGGTGCAACATATCCTGACCTTGTAGAAAAGATGTGGAAAAAAACATTCAATACTCCTATAGACCAACATGAATGGGCGAGAGCACGGGAATACGGTTTGGACATACCAGAAGAGCAAACCATGCTTCCGCTCGATGATATGGAGCAACATGTTCTTCTTGAAGTTAGCCGCTATGTTTACGAGTATTTCCCACAACTCATGGGGCCTCTCAACTTGAAAATAACTTAAAATTCGTCTGTTAATACGCCCTACGGTCAGAACAAAGGAGAAAATAATGGAAATTGATAAAATGAGAGAATTTATAATCAAAAAGATAGAAGACTTGGGTTATGCAGAACCATCGACAAACGATTATAATTATGTGGTCATTGATGTTCATACGAACGGATTTAAGGAATCCCTTAAATGTAAAACCACAACGCAAGGAATACACCAAGTTAGAGTTCATGTAGAAGAAGACAAAATTGTAACCTTTTATGATGATTCGGGTCCTGATGTAATGCCAGTTGATACAATTCAGGCTACAGTTGATAATATAGATCAGTTCATCCAGCAGCTTTCAATTTAAGATGAAAAACGAATGTACACATAGTTGCATTAGGGGATAAAAGAATTTATGTATATTCTCAACGCTCATAGTTAGGAGGCAATATATGAATTATAATAACTTTATCCAAGACTTCCCAAATCGCTGTGAGGGTATCTTAAAAGACTATAAGGATCGCGCCTGTAAAAATGGGCGAGAAGTTACGCATATGTTCGCGATTGCATCTGCTGCGATCACAATTCCATTTGCAAGACTTATTGAAAAAGAACATCCATCTCAGGACAAGAAGAAATGCCAACAGGCGGCTTCAAAGTTTGCTAATCTTTGCGACAAATATTTTCTTTCGTCAAGCTTATGGGGAACATCTACAAAAAGCTGGAAATATGGTCTGGTAAAAAAAGATGACATCGAACGAAAAAAGGAATACTGGATAACGAATGCTTCGTCTTTGAGCGATGATACCAAGGTTCTAGAAGTTCTGAGCATTATTCGAAATGCACTTGCCCATGGTAGTATTTTCACCCTTCCAAACAACGATGACCAAATTGAAAACATCATACTATTTTCAAAAGAGAAAATTCGTGGAAAATATTCTGGTAATTTTAATTTGCTAACAGTTTCTGTTAAGGACTTCAATGAATTATTACTTAACTGGATAAATTTCCTAAAAAACCTAGAAATACCTCCCGAAGTTAATTAAATAATAGAGAAATAGGAGTCAAGTATTAAATCTTCCGGTTGTCTCAAGTCGAGAAACATCTTACATATTTCTTCGTTATTCTAATAGGTTCTCATGGGTAGCGAAGCTGCGCCATCCTACATGTCTGGACGTCCTACATTATACACAACACTCATAACGTACTAAGAATAAAGAACGCCGTCTAACGGAGATTTTTTCAAAAAGAGCTTGATTTTTTGGATGATATTTAGTATAATACCTAACGAATAGAATACAGAATACAGGAGACAGAATAATAAAAGGCGGGGATCAGGAGGTCAGGTAATCAGGAGCTTTTCTCATTTATTATTTACGATTCATTTCTCTGTGACCTCTGTGCTCTCGGTGGCTGAGTTAAGAAACGCCGTCTAATGGAGATTTTTTGAGGATTATTTTGACTTTTTAAATATATGTTCGTATAATAGTTAACAAAATGAATATGGAATACAGAACACATAAGGCAGGGATAAGGAAATCATGGTATCGGGTAGTGGTTGTCAGAATATCAGGAAATCAGGATTGAAGTTAGATGTGTTTATTCGTTTGAATTCGTGGTTTTTCAGACCCTTCGACTTCGCTCAGGGCATGCTTATTGTGAATAAGCATGTTTGAAAAAACAAAGCCAATCGCCGGGCTTTGCCCGGAAATCCTAAATCCGAATATCTAAATCCTAAACAATTTGATGGGTGATTTGAAAAAACAAAGCCAATTTACGCCGGTACAAATCAGCGTAAGGTTTTGTTTGAAAGGGATTTATGACGATATGCCATCCTGCGTACTGCGAAAAAACAAAGCCAATTTAAAGCCAATTTTGCCCCTCGCACCGCCCAAAGTAGCAGGTGAAAAGTAAAATCGGAACCAGACAGTTGCTTTTCCAAGGCATGATGTGCTATAATACCGCTCCTAAATACTGTAAGCGGGGCGATTTCATTGTCTTTGCCCTAAAAAAGTTAATCTTTCTGGAGATTTGAAGAATGGGTTTTGGTATTGATGATACTCGAAAGAAACAGTCCCCAAAGGTCAAAGACCTGATCAAAGATGGGATTATTGGCCTTGAGGATGTAACCGACTGGCTTCGTACTATTTACGAGATTCGTTTTTTCGAGGAGAAGGTTTTTGAGCTTTTGGGCCAGAATATTATCAAAGGCGCTTCACACCTATACGCCGGCGAGGAAGCGGTCGCCGTCGGCGCCACCGCCGCGATTGAGCGAGGAGACGTGATCGGCTCGACCCACCGCGGCCACGGCCACTGCGGAGCTATCGGCAACAAATACGCCGACAGCGAGCAGCAGCGCCAAAACCACTGGAACCAGATGATGGCCGAGCTGATGGGCAAAGAAACCGGTTACTGCAAGGGCAGAGGCGGCTCGATGCACATCGCCGACGTCGATAAATGCAACAATCTCGGCTCGACCGGCATCGTCGGCGGCAACCAGGCCCCGGCGGTCGGTGCCGCACTGGCCGAAAAATATAAAAAAACAGGCAATATCGTACTTTCTTTCTTCGGCGACGGCTCGACCAATTGCGGCAGCTTTCACGAGGCAATGAATATGGCATCGACGTTAGCCGTGCCGCTGGTGGCAATTATCGAGAATAATTTGTACGGTATGAGCGTGCCGTTCTCCGGCAGCGAAATCGAAGGAGCGGTCCGCGCGAGCAATATCGAGGACATAGCACAAAGAGCGGCGTCCTACGACGTGCCGGCGATTATCATTGACGGCCAGGATGCCGTTGCGGTCTTCCTCGCCGTCCGTGCCGCCGTTGAAAACGCGAGAAAAAATACCCAGATGACTATAATCGAGGCCAAGACCTACCGCTGGTACGGGCACAGCCGGAGCGACCCGCGCGCCTATCGAACAAAGGCCGAGGAAAAGGCCTGGCACGAGCGCGACCCGATTAACGTTTTGAGCAAGAAACTTCTCGGCGAGAAGCTCTGCACGCAGGAGCGGTTGGACAAAATTAAAGACAAGGCCTTCGCAGCTATCGAAGCGGCGACACAGTTCGGCCTGGACAGCCCATGGCCGAATACCGCCGATTTGGCAAAGGACGTTTACGTCGAGGAATCTTACCCCGCCGATCTGGTCACTTCCGACAAGGGAACTTCGGCGAAAGTCACCGAAGCAACGGCTGCCTTCGAAGCGGCCCTTGCGTCATCCACAGCCAAAACAAAAAAAGCGGCAACCGAAGAGGCTCGCAACGAAATCAAGTCGAAGTTCGGCATGGATGTTATGACAATAGGCCAGGCCGTCTCGGCCGCACAGGCCGATGAGCTTCGGCGGGACAAGAACGTTATCGTCATGGGCGAAGACGTCGGTCTCTACGGCGGTGCGTACCAGGCGACCCGCGGGCTGCTGAGCGAATTCGGCACAGACAGAGTCATCGATACGGCGATATCCGAAGCGGCGATTGCCGGATCCGCCGTAGGTGCGGCGCTTCGCGGAATGAGGCCGGTGGCCGAGATTATGTACGTCGATTTTGTAACGATAGCGATGGACCAGCTCGTTCACGTCGGCGCTTATAATCGCTACATGTTCGGCGGCAAGGCGAAAGTGCCGATGGTCCTGCGAACCGAAGGCGGAGTCGGCAGGTGTATCGCCGCCCACCATTCCGAATCGCTCGAAGCCTGGCTCATGCACGCGCCGGGACTTTATGTCGTAATGCCCTCGACACCTTACGATGCAAAGGGCCTGCTCAAAGCCGCCATCCGCAGCGACAACCCGGTCGTCTTTATCGAGCACAAAGCGACCTACGGCCAGTTGGGCGCGGTTCCTGACGACGATTATATTATCCCGCTGGGCGTGGCGGATATCAAAAAGCCCGGCGGTGATGCCACTATCGTCAGCTACAGCAGGATGGCGATGTGGTCGCTCCAGGCGGCCAAAATTCTCGCCGAGCAGCACGGCATCGACGCCGAGGTTATTGACTTGCGAACGCTCAAACCGATGGATATCGATACGGTCGCCGAGTCGGTCCGCAAAACGGGCCGGCTGATTACCGTCAGCGAAGGTTTCTGTACCTGCGGCGCCGGCAGGGAAATCGCCGGACAGTTCATGGAATACGAGTTTAGCGACGGCTCGCACGGATTCGACTATCTCGATGCGGCACCGGTGAATCTCGCGGCAGCCGATGTACCGCCGCCGATGAGCGAGCCGCTCGAGCTGGCGAGCATACCAAGTGTCGAAACAATAGTAGAAACCGTCAAACAAGTTGTAAATATTTAGCCCCCGGTTCTACCGGGGGTTCTGACCAGCAGCTTTACTGCTGGTCTAAGTAACAAAACAAATTGAGGATTTCTTAAATGGCAAAAGAAGTAAGATTACCGCAACTCGGGCAGACAATGGAAGAGGGAACCGTTGTCAACTGCCTGGTCAACGTCGGTGACGAGGTAAAGAAAGGCGATGTGATTTTCGAGATTGAGACGGACAAGGCAACCCTTGAGATGGAATCACCCGCCGAAGGTTTCGTCAAGCACGTTCTTGCCAAGGTCGATGAGACTCTGCCCGTCGGGGCGCCGGTCCTGGTCCTGGGTGCCAAAGACGAAGATGTGCCGCAGAGCTTTGTCGATTCGCTAACGGGCGCCGCACCCGCGCCGGCCGAAGCTGCGCCTGCCGCCAAAGCCTCCGCCGCCGAACCGGCCAAAGGCGCGCGGGAGCCAACTAAGCCGGCAGGCAGAATCATGGCCTCACCAAGAGCGAAGAAACTTGCCGCGGACCTCGGCGTGGATTTGGCAACAGTAACCGGCACAGGCCCGGCCGGCAAGATTACCGAGCAGGACGTCCAAAAAGCTGCGTCCGCAAAACCGGCCGCACCTTCAGCTCCGTCAACTCCCGCCGCGGAAGCCAAACCCGGTCAGAGAATACCGGTTAACCGGCTGCAAAGAATCACGGCCGAGAAAATGCTCAAATCCAAACAGGAAATTCCGTGCTTCTACCTGACCGTTAAAGCGGATGTCACCGACCTGGTCGAGCTGCGAACCAAACTTAATGAAACCGGCGACGTGAAACTCTCTTACAACGACTTTCTCCTGAAAGCGGTCGCAACGGGAATGGAAAAATATCCGATTATGACCGGCCAGCTTGCCGGCGAGGAAATCCGGCTGGCGGAGGCAATCGGCATCGGCCTGGCAATATCTGTGCAGGACGGCTTAGCCGCACCGATTGTCAAGGACGTCAACAAAAAAGACGTCCGGCAGATCGCGCTGGACAGCCAGGCCCTGATCGAGAGGGCACGCGGCAACAAACTGGCTCCAACGGATGTCGAAGGCGGCTGCATTACCGTCAGCAATCTCGGCGCATTCGGTATAGACAACTTCATCCCGATTGTCGTGCCGGGCCAGTGCAGTATTTTAGGCGTCGGCCAGATAACCGATACCTGCGTGCCCGACAACGGCAACATCATGGTCCGCAAGCTGATGAAAATGACCCTTTCGGTGGACCACAAAGTCGCCAACGGCGCCTACGCCGCCAAGTTCCTCGATTTCGTTAAAAAAATGCTGGAAGATACAACCACGTTTGATCCTAAGTCCTGAATGCTGAATTCTGTTGAAGGTGGGAAGGAGCGTTTGAAATGGTTAAGAGAGTTGAAGCGAAACATCTGCCGAACATAAGGAAGGCAACGCCGAAGGTTCCGGTGATTGGAGTTTTTGCCACGAGCGATCCCCGGATCGACCAGGCCAGCCGGACTCGCTGTCAGAATATTGCGAAGATGGCGGCCGACACTATCGACGGCTCTGTGGTTTTGCCGGATAAGACGCCGGTGCCGGTTGTCTATTCGACGGTTCTCGTTGACGGCGAGGCACAGGCCGATATCGTCGCTCAGCAGTTTCGCAAGGCTGGCGTAGATATTCTGGTTTGCGTGCCGGATACGTGGGCTTTTCCACAGCTTACCGCTATTTCGCTGCTCCAGCAATTTCCTTCTGACACACCCATCAACATCACCTGCGGCAACAGCGGCCCGAAGCCCGGCGTTGTTTATGCCCATGCGCTTAATGGTGCTCTTGCCCAGTACGGGCGAATGTCCGCCCTGAATGTCGGAACATGGCCCGATACCGGCGACAATCCCAAAATGACCGACCAGACGGCGAAGAATCTCATCGACTGGTGCTATGCCGCCGTGACTACGGTTGCCCTGCGAGGTCGGAGAATAGTCATCCTCGGCCATGATTCGATGGGTATGGAAACAGCCCTGGCACACATTATCCCAACGAGGAACACCTTCGGCATCGAAATCACGCGTCTTGATATGAAGCTCCTGGCCGACATGCTAAAGAAAAAGGCATACAAGGAAAAGGAGCTCAAGGCATTGCGAAGCTGGATCAACAGGTATGTTGGAAAGCGATTGGAACTTAGAGACGAGGCCGACAGCGAACGATTCAACCAGTCGCTGGCGATGTATCTTATCGTACGTGACTTGATGGCGGATTTGAACGCCGTAGGCGGCGGTTTCATGAGCCAGTTGGAATGGGGCAGCGACATGCGGGGAATCCCCCTGCCGGTAGCCGATGTAATGGAGAGTTTGTTCAACTCTACCTTCGACCATAACGGCCGAAAAGCCCCCCTGCCGTATGCAACCGAGGCCGACGTGCAGGGACTCCTGACGATGCTCTTCATGACACACCTGTCCGGCGGAAATCCTCCATTATTTATGGACTTTAGAAAAGTCTGGGAAGCGTGGGAGATTAAAGAGCTGGCAAAGAAAATCGGTATCAAATCGCTGGATAAGAAAGCCGACTGGTACAACAAGGGCCTTGTAGACGGCGACAACTCCGGCAGTGCGGCTTTCGATTGGGCAACAGAACCCGGAGCCTCCATAAGTAAAATTATGAACGGCGTCGAAATGCCCCTGGCCGATCCGGGCTATTTCCCCGGCGGGGGCAATTCGGTCACGTTCGTGACACCGGCCGGAATCGAAGGTATTGCCGCCCGGTGCGCCTTCAGCAGCCCTACCGGATTGTTCAGTATGATCTGGGATGAAGCTCACACCACCGAAGTGCCCGCAAAGCTCGGCAAGGCAATGTGCGAACTGACGACACCTATCTGGCCGCACACGTTTGTCGTTCCGAAATATGCGAGCATGGTCGAGTACAAGCAATATCCACCGGCCAATCATTTCCATATGACCTGGGGCCTGCCGGTAGCCAGACTGCAGCACTGGATGGATTTGACCGGGGTGCTGAGCGTGACGCCCTGGGCGGCCCGGCCGAAGTTTATCGAAGGTGTTGACAGGCCGCAGCCGCTGGTCCACCTGATTAACAGCGGTGAGGACGCGTTTAAATCAATGCCGGTTCGAAATTAAAGCGGCAGTCACAATCACAACAACTCGTTATTTCTGAAAAATGTTGCAATCACTTTGCGATTGTAGCCTATTTTCAGCAATTGCATTTTTTTTGTTCCTTAAAAGCAACATAATTGTAAATTATTGCAATGAGTCTACAATTTTGTTATTTTGCTCATATCGTTCGTTGTTTACGAAAGGGTGGTTATGAAACCAAAACCTGCGAGAAAAGTAGAGATTTTAAGCGATATATCAAAGGCCCTGGCCGAATCACTCGACCTGGAAGAGACGTTGAGGTCGATACTTAAGTTGATCGACACCCGCTTAAAGCTGCGGCGGGGAACAATCACCCTGCTGGATCAGGATACCGAGACTATAAACATCAGGATAGCTCGCGGACTGAGCAATAAGTCCAAGAGCATGGCAAGTTATAAGGTGGGCGAAGGCATTACCGGCCTGGTCGTAAAAAGCGGCAAAGAGATAATCGTGCCGGACATCTCCAAGGACCCGCGTTTCCTGCATAAAACAAGATCGAGAAAGCAGCAAAAAGGCAAAACAATAGCCTTTTTCTGCGTTCCTATCAAACTGGAAGGCAAAACGGTCGGCGCTTTGAGCGTCGATAAGCAGGCCGATGCGAGCGATGACTTCGAGGCCAATGTAAGACTGCTGAACGTCATCGCTACGATGATTGCCCAGGCGGTCAAGCTGAATAAACTTGTGGAATCCGACCGAAAGCAGCTACACGAAGAGAACGTGCGTCTTCGCCGGGAGCTGAAAAATCACTTCAATATACACAACATGGTCGGAACAAGTAACGCAATGAAGGAGGTTTACCGGCTTATCGAGCAGGTGTCCAACAGCAACGCTACTGTTCTGATTCGTGGTGAAAGCGGCACGGGTAAAGACCTTGTCGCCCATGCGATTCACTATAACAGCCTTCGTTCGGACAAGCCTTTTGTGAAGGTAAATTGTACCGCCTTGCCGGATACCCTGCTGGAAAGCGAGCTTTTCGGGCATGAAAAGGGAGCTTTTACCGGGGCGGCAGAAAAAAAGCTTGGCCGGTTCGAACGAGCACACGGCGGCACGATCTTTCTCGACGAGATCGGCGATTTCTCGCTGAATCTGCAGGTCAAGCTGCTGCGGGTAATCCAGTTCAAAGAGTTCGAGAGGGTCGGCGGCCTTGAGACGATAAAGACAAATGTCAGAATCGTCGTTGCGACTCATAAGAATCTCGAAGAGCAAATAAAGGAAGGCCTCTTCCGGGAGGACCTTTACTATCGAGTAAATGTGTTTCCCATCTACATGCCGCCTTTGCGCGAGCGAAAAGACGATATCATGCTGCTCGCGGATTACTTTCTCGAAAAAATAGCCACTGAAAACAACAAGAAAATCTCCCGCATTTCGACTCCGGCGATCGAAATGCTCACAAGATACCACTGGCCCGGCAACATTCGAGAGCTGGAAAACTGCATTGAAAGGGCTGTTCTGCTGTGCAATGACGATGTCATACGCTCCGAGCACCTGCCGCCTTCGCTTCAGATGATAAAAAAAGACGAGGCCGTGACAAAACGTTCCCTGACCGAGATCATCGAAAATAAAGAAAGAGAGCTTATTATCGATGCCCTTAAGAAATTCGACGGCCACCAGCGAAAAACCGCGAAGGAGCTGGCGATAAGCGAACGCATATTAGGATATAAAATCAAGAAATTCAACATCCATCCCAAATACATCTAACAAGCTGCATATCTACATAAATGTAGACTATTTTAAGGATATTTACATTATTGTAGTTTTATATTAAATTAAGATCATCCACACGTACCGTCCTATCTACCTTTATAAAAAGCACTTACGAAATATATAAATAATATTTCTGATTTGGCACAGTAATTGTTCATAATAACAACTGATTTAGTATTTGTTAAATCGAAGTAGATGTAAGTAATTTGATTTGATCGGTAAATATATATTTTAGGAGATTGATTAAAATGAAAAAGATCAAATGCACGTTGTTAGTATTTTGTTTGGCTACATTAATGAGCACCCAAACGTTGAAGGCCGAAGACGATGTAAGTGTTGGAGCAACGGCTGCTCTATTCAGCAAGTATGTCTGGCGAGGACAGAATCTGGTCGATGATTGGGTGCTGCAATCCGGCGCCAGCATAGGTTACAAGAAGCTTACGGCATCAGTTTGGGGCAATCTCGACCTGACCGATGAGAACGGCTATGAGGGCCAATTCAGTGAGATAGATTTGGCGCTCGATTACTCGGGAGAAGTTCCCGGCATTGATCTGCTTAGCTACTCACTCGGTTTTATTAATTATGATTTTCCCGTCAGCGGCGGCGGAGATGACACATGGGAGATTTACTGGGGCTTTGGTCTTGATGTTTTAGCCGGTCCATCCGTGACGGTTTATCACGATGTTGACGAGGCCGACGGTACGTATATCTCATTCGGCATCGGGCACAGCTTTGAGGATATTGTCGAGTTTGGGCCGGATGCCGGCCTAACCATGGATCTCAGTGCCGGTATAGGCTGGGGAAGCTCCAATTACAACAAGTTCTATTGGGGCCCGGACAAATCAGCGTTGAATGACCTGGTGCTTTCAGCAGCATTTCCATTCGAGGTTGCAGGATTTGCCGTAACGCCGAGCGTGAATTACGTAACCCTGTTGAGCGACGATATTCGCTCGCCAAATGCTTACGGCAAAAACGATATCTGGCTCGCCGGAGTGGGTTTGACAAAAGCGTTTTAGAACGCAGTAAGTGATAAAGGGCAAAAAATGAAAAAGCTACGATTTTATATGATTTTACTTTTGTTAACAGTTTCGCTGACTCCTATTGCGGTTGCTGGAGCACCGGCTGAAACCGGCAGTATTGAAACAATCAAAGAAGAGCTTCAAACGAATATAAACATTGTCTGGACATGTATCGCCGCGTTCCTTGTCTTCTTTATGCAGGCTGGATTCGCGATGGTCGAGGCCGGCTTCACCCGAGCAAAAAACGCGGTGAACATTCTGATGAAAAACCTGATGGACTTTTCCGTGGGTACGATTGCTTTTTTCCTGATCGGATTCGGGCTTATGTTCGGCAAAAGCAATGGACTGTTCGGAACTACCCTGTTCGGCCTTAGCGGCGTTGAGCCGGGCGCCGACTGGAACTGGACATTTCTTATCTTCCAGACGGTTTTTGCAGCAACGGCAGCGACGATAGTCTCCGGGGCAATGGCCGAACGCACGAAGTTTGTCGGATACCTTGCTTACAGCTTTTTTATAACGCTGTTCATCTACCCGGTATTCGGTTCCTGGGCGTGGGGCGGCTTGCTCGACGGCGGCGGCTGGCTCGAGAATCTCGGATTTCTCGACTTTGCCGGCTCTACGGTCGTGCACTCGATAGGCGGCTGGCTGGCTCTGGCCGGGGCGATTATCTTAGGGCCTCGTATAGGAAAGTATGGTCCCGACAAAAAACCAAAGGCAATACTCGGCCACAATATACCGCTGGCGGCGCTGGGTGTATTCATTCTGTGGTTCGGATGGTTCGGCTTCAATCCCGGCAGCACAACAACAGGAGACGGTTCTATTGGTTACATTGCTGTGACAACGAACCTTTCTGCTGCCGCTGGGGCGATTGTTGCGATGGCTATATCCTGGGTGATTATGAAAAAGCCAGATGCTTCGATGGCGCTTAACGGCGCACTTGCAGGTCTTGTATCAATTACTGCTCCATGCGATGGAGTTACCCCGGCCGGTGCGATTATGATCGGTGCTGTTGGCGGTGCATTGGTAGTCTTAGCAGTGCTGTTTATTGACCACGTATTAAAGATCGATGACCCGGTTGGTGCCGTTAGTGTTCACGGCGTCTGTGGTGCCTGGGGAACGCTGGCAACGGGCCTGTTTAATATGGAGAGCGGCCTTTTTTATGGCAACGGCTTGAAACAACTGGGTGTCCAGGCCCTGGGCGCCGGGGCGGCTTTTGTGTGGGCGTTCGGTCTCGGACTGATATTGTTCTACACGATAAGCAAGACAATCGGACTTCGCGTGACTCCGGAAGAAGAGATGAAAGGGCTCGATATCGGTGAGCACGGCATGGAAGCCTATTCCGGATTCCAGGTGTTCACAACCACATAATGCTAAATTCGTAATTTAGGAGATAGAACAGTGAGACTTATAATAGCGTATATTCAGCCGCACAAGCTGCAGGATGTTAAACAATCGCTCTATAAGAATAAAGTGTTCAAAATGTCGGTAACAAACGCCCTGGGCTGTGGGGAACAGAAAGGCTACCATGAGAGCTACCGCGGCGTCGACTTCGAGGTCAACCTGCTCAAGAAGGTAAGGATCGAGATAGCAGTCAATGAAGAGTTCGTAGACCGTACAATCGATGCGATTATTGAAGGCGCCAAAACAGGACAGATCGGAGACGGCAAGATATTCGTCCTGGAGCTGGCCAAATGCGTACGAATACGCACAGGCGAGGTTGGCAGCAAGGCCATAGGATAGTAACCGTCAACTTATACTAACCATCACTTCGCGCCCTTTGGGCCGAAAAACAGGCCTCGTCTGTACTGGCGGGGCCTGCTTCTTAAAACAACAAAAAATACAATTATGTAACTTTTGCAATTAAAAACTACAATATTGTAGATGCACTAAAAAATACAATCCTGCACTTGTGAGCCATAAACCTTTTGTCTGTACAGATTTATGAATATTTTAACAAGATATAATCATTCTGGCATGGTAATTGCAACTAATAGTTCAAACCTGAAGGCAGTTTAAAAATTAGTTTTATGCGGCTGTTAATCGATTTGGTTTTGAATCGGCCCAAAAGGATGTAAAAGTGATGGCAAAAGAAAAGAACTCAAAAGTAAGTCTATGGAAAATTTGTATTATGGGTGCATTGCTGACAGTTGCTATCAACAGCAATGCTTTAGCCGGCATCGAGAACGCAAATCTTGATCAATTAAAACAGGGCCTCGATACGGTCTGGGTTCTTCTGGGTGCATTTTTGGTTTTCTTCATGCAGGCTGGTTTCGGCATGGTTGAAGCCGGTTTCATCAGGGCCAAGAACACCTGCAACATCCTGACGAAGAACTTCCTTGACTTCTGCATGGCGTCCTTGGGATTTTTCTTAATCGGATACGGGCTGATGTTCAGCGACGGCAATGGTTTTATCGGTTTGAAAGGCTGGTTGCTGTACGGTCTCGAAGAAACCGTCAACGGCCTGCCCCTGTACGCTTTCTGGCTGTTCCAGGCTGCATTCTGCGGAGCCGCAGCGACAATCGTCGCCGGCGGTATGGCCGAGCGTATGAAATTTCAGGCTTACCTGATTTACTCATTTATTATATCCGCTTTCGTTTACCCTATCGTAGGCCATTGGGTATGGGGGGGAGGCTGGCTCAGCAATATGGGCTTTGCCGATTTCGCAGGCTCGACTGTCGTACATACGGTCGGCGGAATTGCGGCGCTTGTGGGAACTTCTATCCTGAAACCGAGAGAAGGTAAATACGGGATTGACGGCAAGCCGAATGTTCTGGCCGGCCATAGTATACCGCTTGCATCTTTGGGTGTATTCATACTCTGGTTCGGCTGGTTCGGATTCAACGCCGGCTCGACGCTTGGAGTAGGTGACGGCTCAAGCATAGCACGAATTGCTATCAATACTAATTTGGCGGCGGCATTAGGAGGTATTGCAGCAATTGCAACGGTCTGGAAGAGGTTCGGCAAGCCGGATTTATCCATGGCTATGAACGGCGCACTGGCGGGACTGGTCGCCGTAACCGCTCCATGTGCTTATATCGAGCCCTGGGCGGCCATGGTTATCGGTATAGTAGCGGGTTATATTGTCGTAAGAGGCGTCGAATTGCTTGATAAGCTGCATATCGACGATCCGGTCGGGGCCGTACCCGTCCACGGCATGTGCGGTATCTGGGGCACGGTATGCGTTGGCATCTTCGGCAAACAGGCCCTGGGTCTGGTGAATGACGGTTTCATTTACAGCGGTAATGCAACGCAGTTGGGAATCCAGATAGTAGGAAGCGTAAGCACCGTGGGATTCGTTGTAGTTGGTATGAGTATCGTGTTCAAACTAATAGATATAACCATCGGCCTGAGAATCAGCCGGGAGGAAGAAATGCGAGGCCTTGATATCGGTGAACACGGCATGGAAGCTTACGCCGGATTCCAGATATTCAGCACGGTTTAACGTTTTAGTAAGAAAGAAGGTAACAACATGAAGCTTGTAATTGCGTATATTCAGCCTCACAAGCTCCAGGATGTTAAAAAAACCCTGTATAAGGCAGAAGTTCACAAAATGTCCGTCACAAACGCATTGGGTTGCGGCGAACAGCAGGGCTACGAGGAAAGCTACCGCGGCATTAAATTCGAGGTCAACCTGCTCAAGAAAGTAAGACTGGAGATAGCCGTGAACGAGGATTTCCTGGACAAGACAATCGATGCAATTGTCGAAGGAACCCGGACCGGACAGATTGGTGATGGGAAGATATTTGTGATGGACCTGAAAGAGTGTGTTCGCATTCGAACCGGCGAAAAAGGTAAGAAAGCGATTGGATAAAAATTGACAAAATTCGTGAAAAATGTAAAACGAATAAGCAGTGTAGTATTTTGGATTTTAGGAGTTCTAACATGAAAAAGCCAGGTGAATTAGTAACAGAATTGTTTGGCTCGAATGTATTTAACGATATAGTGATGCGCTCGCGTCTTCCGAGGGACGTTTATAAATCCATGAAAAAGACGATCGAAGGAAACGAGCCGCTCGATCTTGCCAGCGCCAACGTCATCGCCAATGCTATGAAAGACTGGGCCGTCGAGAAAGGGGCCGCTCATTTTTGCCACTGGTTCCAGCCTATGACGGGCTCGACCGCCGAGAAGCACGATTCGTTCATATCACCGACGCCGCAGGGCAATACGATTATGGAGTTCAGCGGTAAGGAGCTAACGCAGGGCGAGCCGGACGCCTCATCCTTTCCTTCGGGCGGATTGAGGGCGACGTTCGAGGCCCGGGGCTATACGGCATGGGACTGCACATCGCCCGTATTCATCAAAGAGGACGGGAATAATACCACGCTGTATATACCGAGTGCCTTCTGTTCGTATATCGGCCATGCCCTGGATAAGAAGACGCCTTTACTTCGTTCTATGGATGCCCTGAACAAACAGGCGATACGAGTTCTTAAAATTCTCGGTAATACAACAACCAAACGAGTAACGGCAACGCTCGGGCCCGAACAAGAGTACTTCCTTATCGAAAAGTCTTTTTACAAGAAGAGGCTTGACCTTATTTTGACGGGCAAAACTCTATTCGGCGCTCCTTCTCCGAGAGGCCAGGAAATGGACGATCATTACTTCGGCCCGCTCCATGAGCGAGTCGCATCGTTTATGCACGAGCTAAACCTGGAATTGTGGAAGTTAGGTGTATCGGCCAAGACTCAGCACAACGAAGTTTCGCCGGCACAGTACGAACTGGCACCGGTTTTCGCAACGGTAAATGTCGCCACGGACCACAACCAACTGGTTATGGAAACACTCAAGAAGGTCGCTCTCCGGCACGATTTCGTTTGCCTGCTGCACGAAAAGCCCTTTGCCGGCGTGAACGGCTCGGGCAAGCATACCAACTGGAGCATGGTAACAGACGACGGCATAAACCTCCTGGAGCCGGGTCAGACTCCTCACGAGGACATGGTGTTTCTCGTAATGTTATGCGCGGTCGTAAAAGCGGTGGATAAATATTCCAAACTGCTGCGTGCGAGCGTCGCCAATTCCGGCAACGAGCACCGCCTGGGCGCCAACGAGGCGCCGCCGGCTATCGTATCGGTATTTCTCGGCGATCAGCTAAGTGACATTTTCGACCAGTTGGCCGCCGGCGGGGCCAAATCCTCCAAGCAGGGTGGAGAGCTCAAGCTCGGCGTCTCAACGCTTCCGCCTCTACCGAAGGACTGCACGGACCGCAATAGGACCTCGCCATTCGCCTTTACCGGCAATAAATTCGAATTCAGAATGGTCGGATCCACGCAGTCGACGTCAGGACCGATGTTCGTGCTAAATACTATTGTCGCAGAAGTTTTAAGCGATATTGCCGATGAGCTGGAGAAGGTTAAGAACGTAAAATCAGCAGCACAGAAAATACTGCAGGATATCGCGACCAGGCATCGGAAGATTATCTTCAACGGCGACAATTATACCGACGAATGGGTCGAGGACGCCGAAAGACGCGGCCTGCCCAATATCCGTTCCACGGTTGCTTCGCTCGAAACCATAATGGACAAGGAAAACGTCGACGTTTTCAGGAAACATTGCGTCCTGACTGAAGCCGAATTACATGCAAGGACCGAAATCCTGCTTGAGGCATACAGCATGTCTATCAACATCGAGGCGATGACAATGCTGAATATCGCCAGGCGTCAGATACTCCCCGCCTGCGTAGAATATTCATCCTCATTGGGAAATGCGGTTTGTTCCGTAAGTAATGCGGGCGTTGACGCCGGAACGCAAAAAGAGATGCTTAAAGACGTTTGCAACATGATAGCGACTATGAAGAAGAATATTTCACAGCTCGAAAAAGCGGCGACAAAAGCCGGTAAAATAGCGGATGCCGTAAAGCAGGCCAAGCTCTACAGAGACCAGGTCATTCCGGCGATGGATAAATTACGCGAAGTTGCCGACAAGCTGGAAACCGTAGTGGATGCGGATGTATGGCCGATTCCGACTTACGCAGAGATGCTATTCTTGAAGTAGAAGCAAATTCTGAGAAGTAAAGGGCCTTAAGTAAAATCTTAAGTGATTTGCTCAAGGCCTTTCTTTTCAGCGTATGGACCAAAAAGCAAGTTACACAGGGCGGCAAATTGATAAATTTGTTATACGAAATTCTTTTACAAACAATTTGCCCTTTTGAGTATTCCAGAAGCTGTTTTTAAAAGGATTATATTCATATAAAGGTATCTTGTCTAATAACTTGTATTAGCAACTGGAATTACAATATGAATATTACTTATACTGCCTATTAGAAGAAAATTCGTGCCACATTCGGACAAACAGAGTATTATACTTGACAGTGTTTTTAGCAGTGTATTTGGGTGGTGGTTGTGGGCAATTATCAGCCCTTTATCAATATCAGGTAAATAATTATGAATAACAGAGCTTTGAAAATATATCTTTTTTACTGCTCAAACAGCCTTGATGCAGAGGATCTGTCGCAGTGCCGCGAAGAACTAAAGGATCACCGGCTCAAGGTAATCAGCCTGCCCTGTTCGGGAAAGGTGGATGTTCCTTACCTGGTCAAAGCGTTTGAAACCGGCGCCGATGGGGTTGTTATAGTAACGTGCGAATTGGGTCAATGTCGTCATCTTGAGGGAAACATGCGTGCAGAAAAACGGGTCGAAGCCGTCGATTCGCTGCTCGAAGAAATTGGAACCGAAACCGGCCGTATCGCCGCGATCCACGTAAAAGAAGGCCGGATAGAGCAGACTATCGGTGAAATCAGGAAGTTCTGTGACCGGATAAATCAACTAAAACCAGCGGCGGCAACCCAGGAGAGATAATTATAATGAAAATCGATAGTAAACTCGCAAATGCGATAGAAAGTGGAGATTTCATTCTCACCGCCGAGTACCTACCGGTCGCCGGAACCGATAGCTCAGCAATAGAGTCGGCAGCAGGCTCTTTGGGCAAAAATCTGTTGGCGGTTAACGTCGCCGACAACCATTACAGAGTCGCGATGTCAAGTCTTGCCGCCTCCATTGCCATGCTTAATAGTGGTGTTGAGCCGGTTTTTCAGATTGTCACACGCGACAGAAACCGAATCGCCCTGCAATCTGACCTGTTAGGAGCGGCATATCTTGGGATCAAAAACATACTGTGCCTGTCCGGCTATCACCAGACATTAACCGGCTCTCCCGAATCCGCGAACGTCTATGATATCGACTCGATTCAGCTTGTTGCCGCGGTGAAGAAAATGCGTGATGAAGGCGTGCTTCTGGACGGGATGAAGATCGAAGGCGAATTCTCCATTCTAATCGGAGCGGTCGCAAATCCCAATACAACGCCGCTTGAGCTAAATATTATCCGGCTCAACAAAAAAGTCGAGGCCGGCGCAGACTTCATTCAGACCCAGGCGGTGTTTGATATTGAAACGTTCGCAAAGTGGCTTGATGCGGCGGTCAGCGAGGGCATCTCTGAAAAAACAGCGATTTTAGCGGGTATTATGCCGCTTCAAAGCGCCGCCGAAGCCGAGAGGCTTCGTGATACCTATACGGATCTGTACATCTCCGATGAACTTATAGAAAGGTTGAAAGCTGCCGGAGATGAGCAGGCACAGAAAAAGGAAGGCCTTGCCATCTGTGCCGAGACAATCAAGAAAATCAAAGATATTAACGGCGCCAGAGGAATACATATCCTCTCCGGCGGCAAAGAAGCGGTGGTGCCTGAGCTTCTTGCCGTATCCGGACTGTAAATGCAGGAAAGAACTTATGCCGGAAAAATACCATATTAAAACACAACCGATTCCGCCAAGACGTCCCCGCGTCGGCAAGTACGGCGTCGTGGATTGGCGGGAAGATTGCGCCAGGTGCCATAACTGCGTCAAAAAGGCATGCGTTTACGACCGCTATCGCATGGAAAGCGATTATATCCGCAACCTCACTGATGTTGACGCTCTCTATTTCGATTGCAGGGGATGCTTTTCCTGTGTGCAGGACTGCACAAAAGGCCTTTTGTGTTTATCCGTTAATCCGGTTTACGAGGGGATGGGAAACAGATACTGGACTCCGGATATCATCAAAACTACATGGCTGCAGGCTGAGACGGCGAAAATTCCGGTTTCCGGCGCCGGTTACGGCGGCCCATTTACCGGCACCGGCTTCGATGCGATGTGGACCGATATGTCGGAAATTGTCCGTCCGACCCGCGACGGCATTCACGGGCGCGAGTATATCAGCACATCGGTTGATATAGGCAGAAAACCATCCTTTCTCGTTTTTGACGAAGGAAAACCGACCGGTGTTTTTCCGCCGCTGTTGTCCCTGCCGATGCCGCTTATTATTGATATGAGCCCCGCTCAATACAGCCTGCCGGACCTCGGGCCCGTTATCAGGCAAGCGGCGGCAAACACCGGCCTGATTGCCATCGTCGATCCCAGCGACTGGCCTTTCCAGGACGCCGAACAGCAGCGATACCTGCCTCACGTGGCATTCTATCTCGACTCCGAAACGCCGGAGCCGCCGAAAGAAGTGCTGTGCAAGACAAGGCTCGTGGAAATCGCCGACGACGGCAAGGTGCCCGAGCGCATCAAGAAACTCAAGAGCATACATCCCGACATTGTTGTGGCTGTCAGGGTCGAATTGAATTCCAGGGGCCCCTCGCGTGCGATCGAGCTGGCCGGCCTCGAAGAAATAGAAGTCATACATATTGCAGCCGACCTGAACGGCGATGAAATCGGGGCGAAAAATCCTCGGTTTATAAAAGATATGATACGTGAGATTCATACAGCCCTGATTGAGGATGGAACGCGGGACGATATTACGCTAATCGCAGGCGGCGGCATAGCGCTGCCGGAACACATGGCCAAAGCAATCATCTGCGGCGCCGACTTAGTAACAATCGACCTGCCTCTGATGATAGCGCTCGAATGTCATCTGTGCGACAGGTGCGAGCCGGGGATGCCGTGCCCCGCAAAGCTCGAGGATATAAATCCGGATTACGGCGCCGGGCGAATGACAAATTTAATCGCGGCATGGCACGATCAGTTGATCGAGCTGATGGGCGCGATGGGAATGCGTGAAGCTCGACGTCTTCGCGGCGACGTCGGACGTGCAATGTTTTTTGAAGATATTGAGGAAGAGACCTTTGGCAGACTTTTTGGTACAAGAAAAAAAGATTGAGGAAATACTGCCTGCCAACACGCTCAAAACATGTGTGCCGCAGGCAGAGGTGGCCCGCGAAATCAAACCGGCGCCGTCACGTTTCCGCAATGAAATCGGCAAATACGTTATTCACCGCAGCAACGAGTGCATCCGGTGCGGCAAATGCGCCGAGGTATGCCCTTACGGCGTGCACGTATTCAAGCCGGGTTATAAATATTTTGCCTCGCCCAAAAACCATCTTTGTATCGGCCCGGCGTGCGAAAAGACAGACCACTACTGCGTGGCATCATGTCCGAAGGGCGCGCTTAAAGTGGCCGACAATCCGATGACCGAGGGGCTTGGCGATTACCGCTGGACGGCGGATATGATTATGGCCACGTGGAAAATGGCCCAGACCGGCGATGTCCCGCCCGAAGAATACGGACTTCAGTACCAGTGCGGCGATTCCGGCGGCGGTTTCGACCGGCTCAGGTTCAAATTCCCGGACAAGCCGCCCGTCGAGCTCGACGAGGAACAGATAGATACGAGCATCGAGCTGAATCGGCGCAACGACGGCCGGCCGAAAATCAAAATCGACGTACCCTGGTACGGCGGCGGAATGTCGTTCGGGTCGGTTAGTAATGTCACCCAGCTCTCGAAGGCCTCCGCCGCGGTGGCATGGAACACCTTCACGTGTACCGGCGAAGGCGGATACATGGAGCGAATGCGGCCGTACGACGACCACGTGATTACGCAGGTCGCCACGGGACTCTTCGGCGTGCGCGAGGAAACTATCCAGCGCGTGCCGATAGTGGAATTCAAATACGCCCAGGGCGCCAAGCCCGGCCTCGGCGGACATCTTCTGGGCGACAAAAACACGGTCAGCGTCGCACGGATGCGGGAGGCGGTGCTCGGTATATCCCTGTTCTCGCCTTTCCCGTTCCACAGCGTGTATTCCATCGAAGACCACATGAAACACATCGACTGGATCAAGCACATTAACAAGCGTGCCCTGATTGCTTCGAAGGTCTCGACTCCGACGGATGTGGACATGGTCGCCGTGGGCAGTTACGCCGCGGGTACACATATCGTCCATATCGACGGCGGCTACGGCGGCACCGGCGCCGCTCCGAACATCGCAAAGAAAAATATCGCAATGCCCATCGAATACGCCATCGACAAGGTGCATGGTTTCCTCGAAGCGGAAGGCGTTCGAGATGAGATAACTCTGATCGCCAGCGGCGGAATACGCACCGCGCACGATATCGCCAAAGCCATTGCCCTCGGCGCCGACGGTGTTGTTGTCGGCACGAGCGAGCTGGTCGCGCTCGGCTGCGTGCGATGCACTCGCTGCGAGAGCGGCCGCGGCTGCCTCGGGGCATAGCGACAACCGACCCGGTACTTTCAAAGAAAATGGATATCGAATGGGGCACCCAGCGAATTATCAACCTGTACAATGCCTGGCACAAAGAGCTGATTAGAATCCTCCGGAGGTTCGGCATGAGCAGCGTCGGGCAGTTGAGAGGACGCACGGATCTCCTGATGCATCTTGATTACAGCAATGACGTGGAGGCGAAAAGATGAGCAGGGATTTGATAGAACGACTAACAGACTCAAGAGGACGCCTTGCCGAAGGTCTCAACTCCGGCTGTGATATAAAAAAGGTCGCCGATGAAGGCGGCTGCGGCGTTGTAGGTTTCTGCTGCACCGAACCCGTTGCCGGCAGACACATTTACGAGCCATCCAGGCAGATGCACAACCGCGGCAACGGCAAAGGCGGCGGGATTGCCGCTGTTGGATTCGATCCCGAGCAGCTTGGCGTCAGCCGGGATGTGCTGGACGATTATTACATGCTGCACATCGCGCTGCTGGATGCGGAAGTTCGGCCCGAACTGGAGAAGCGATTTATAAATTCCAATTTTCAAATAGCGGCTTCCGGCAAAATCAGTACCGTCGAAGACTGGCGGTCTGTAGGTGGTCTGCATGTCAGGCCCCCCGACGTCTGGCGTTATTTTGTTCGCGTAAAAGACAGCGTGCTCGACAAATTCATTGCAGAAAACAATCTCGAGCAGCTTGACCGCCGAGATGCCGAGGATGAATTTGTAAATCAGAACAGCTTCAGACTCAATCAGGAATATTACGCTTCGCTCGGCGAGCAAAAGGCATTTGTCCTCTCGCACGGCAGAAACATCATGATACTCAAGGTCGTCGGCTACGCCGAGGCCATTGTGAAATACTACAAAATAGAGGACCTCCGCGCCAACGTTTGGATTGCCCATCAGCGTTACCCAACGAAGGGCCGCGTATGGCATCCGGGCGGCGCGCATCCTTTCGCCGGGATTGATATGGCGCTTGTGCATAACGGCGACTTCGCGAATTATCACTCGGTAAGCGAATATCTCCGGCAGCGAAATATTTATTCGCAGTTTCTTACCGACACCGAGGTCTCCGCTTTGTTGTTCGATCTCTTGTCGAGGACTTACCGCTATCCGCTCGAATACATCATCGAGGCGATGGCGCCCACTACCGAGCGAGACTTCGATTGTCTCGACGAAGAGAAGCAAAAAATTTACAGTGCAATCCAGGCGGCGCACATTCACGGCTCGCCGGACGGCCCCTGGTTCTTCATCATCGCGCGAAACATTGCCAGGCAAAACATGTTCCAGCTTCTTGGCATTACCGATACGGCGATGCTTCGACCGCAGGTATTCGCATTCAGCGATGGGCAAGTCCAGGTCGGGCTGATATGTTCGGAAAAACAGGCAATCGATGCGACTCTGCTCAGCCTGTCGAAGGAAGATGAGCGAATTTGTCCGGTGGCCGACCGCTACTGGAACGCGCGGGGCGGCAGCCATACGGACGGCGGCGCTTTCATATTTAATCTTGTACCGGACCCATCCGGCAGGATGAGGATGGAGTGTACGGATAAATTCGGCGAGCCTGTTCCTATGCCAGGCGGTACCGAGGCGGGTGATTTTTCCGCCGACCCGCAGGAATCGGAGCCGAATGCTCAGGTTAGAGCGGAAATTGAACGGCTCCTTAAAACAGGCAATTCGACAGGGCTGTTCGAATATGTTCGTGACAATATGAGCCTCTGGTCGTTCGATGATATCAGGGCGGCGTGCCGGATAATCGCAAGGGCGGCAAACGAGACCGCGAATACCGACGTAGCGATTGAAGCGCTGACCCTGCTCAACGATAGAAAATACGCAACCGGCTCGAAGAAGACCAGCCATATCGTTCATATTATGCGCCGCGAACTGGATCGGCTGTTCAAAAGCCTTCCGACTTTGGAATCGGCTCCGAGCGGTGACAATTCATATCGACTGATTGACTTTAAGACGCGAGACGCACTTAGAGAGCCGCGGGAAGGCGAAAAGATTCTCGTGATTGACGCGGCCGAATTCCCCGCCGAGGGAGACCAATGCGACGCCGCGATTTTAAGAGACGCCTATATCAAGGGCTGGCGGAAATTTATCACGTTCGGATGCCGGGGCCAGAGGTATGTCGGATGCGGGCTTGGGCCGGAGACCGACGACGTGAAAATCGACGTATACGGCAGCTCGGGCGATTATCTGGGTTCCGGTATTGACGGGCTTACCATCACGGTGCACGGGAACGCCCAGGACCAGCTTGGGCAAATTATCAAACACGGCAAGCTTGTTATTCACGGTGACACGGGCCAGACTTTTATGTACGGCGCCAAGGGCGGCGAGGTGTACGTGCTCGGCAATGCTGCGGGCCGGCCGTTAATCAACTCGGTCGGCAGGCCCAAAGCGGTAATCAACGGGACGTGCCTGGATTTTCTCGCCGAGTCGTTTATGGCTGGTGACCCGCTCGATAAAGGAGGTTTCGTCATTCTCAACGGAATCAAGTTCGACGACAGCGGTCAAATCGTCCCGCTGCCGGAACCTTATCCGGGCAGCAATATGTTCTCGTTGGCATCGGGCGGGGCAATCTATGTGCGCGACCCGGACAAAAAATGTGACGAGCAGCAGTTGAACGGCGGCCAGTTTGTTCGACTGACCGATGCAGACTGGGAATTGATACTGCCTTATCTCCGGGAAAACGAGCGGCTCTTCGGCATATCCGTCGAAGACTTATTAACAGTAAACGACCGGCAGTGCGAACCGACCGAAGTTTATCGCAAGGTCACTCCTTCGAAAAGTGCGGTCTCCGAAGCTATTGCCGACACTGATGATGTCGATACTGATTTCGAGACTGCAGAACAGGTAGTGGCATAACCGCGGCAAAAGTAAACACGGGATTTGTCGTCCCGGCAAGAGAAAAAATATGGCAATAACGATTAAAAAAAGCAGCAAGGAAGTAGAGGGCCTGATTCGCAGGATCGAAGAAATCTCTGGCGTCGACCTTAACCTGTGCTATCAGTGCAAGAAGTGCACGAGCGGATGCCCGGTTGCGAAGATGACCAATTCGCCGCCGTCGGAGATAATGAGACGGCTGCTTCTTGGCGCCGGCGACGAGCTTCTGGATTGCGACATTATCTGGGCCTGTGTCTCGTGCGAGATGTGCTCGGCGAGATGCCCGATGGGAATCGAAGTATCGGCTGTCATGGATACACTGCGCATTCTCGCGCTCGAAAAGAAAGCAGCCAAACAAAAAGGAAACGTACCGCTGTTTAACCGGGCGTTCCTCTCAACCGTAAGGCTGTTCGGCCGTACTTACGATATCGCAATGATCGCCGCTTATAAACTCGGAACGCTGAAACTGATGGACGACACCGAAAAATTTCCCAAAATGCTGAAAAAGCGAAAGATCGCCCTGCTGCCGCCGACCGGCGCCGATAGAAAAACAGCCAGGCGAATCTTCAAAAAGACAAAACAAAATAAGGCGGGCAAAGAATGAAATACGCGTATTATCCAGGATGTTCGGCCCACTCGACGGCACGTGACATGCACGAATCCGCTCTGGCAGTGGCCGGGACGCTCGGCTTAGACCTCATCGAACCGGCCTGCTGGACCTGCTGCGGAGCTACCGCCGCTCACCAGACCGACCCTGTCCTGGCGGCCTCGCTGCCGACCGCCAGCCTTCTGAAGGTCCGGGATATGGGTCTGGACATGGTCGTCAATTGTGCGGCCTGTTATAACAGGATGAAAGTGGCCAATCACGAGGTATCGACCGACCCGGCCATGCGAAAGAAGGTAAGCGACGCCGTCGGAAGAGATTATGACGGCTCGGTGAAAGTCCGGCATATCGTCGAAGTGCTGCTCGAAGACGTCGGTCTCGATGCCATCAAAAACTCAATCAAGCAGTCGCTCAAAGGGCTTCAGGTCGCGTGCTATTACGGGTGCCTGCTGGTCCGCCCGCACGATGTGACGAATTTCGACGACCCGGAGAATCCCACATCCCTGGACCGGCTGGTCGCCGCAATGGGCGGTGTCAGCCTTGACTGGCCTCATAAAGTCGAGTGCTGCGGCGGCGGACTCTCGATGTCGAGAACGGACGTAGTCATCAGCCTCACTGATTCGATTGTAGGCATGGCAAAGGCCGCCGGCGCCCGGTGTATCGCGGTTAGCTGTCCCATGTGCCAGATCAACCTGGACATGCGGCAGCAGGATATCGAAAAGCAAACGGGGACACGTCACGACATGCCGATTTTGTATATCACCCAGCTTCTCGGGCTGTGTCTCGGCATTTCGCCCGACCAGCTCGGACTGAATAAGCTGATGGTCTCTCCTGCAAGCGTTATAGAGAAAATTGAAGTACATGCTAATGGATAAAAACAACGATAAAAAAATTGGAGCGGTGTTAGTACAGGGCGGCGGTATTGCCGGCGTCCAGGCATCGCTCGATCTGGCCAACTCCGGCTTCAAAGTTTACCTCGTCGAACGTTCGGCTGCCATCGGGGGAATGATGGCACGGCTCGACAAGACATTCCCGACCGGCGATTGCGCAACCTGCATCGTTTCGCCAAAGCTCGTCGAGTGCGCACGCAATCTGAATATTGAAATCCTGACCCTCTCGGAAATGACCGATCTGCGAGGCGAGCCGGGACGCTTCAAAGCGACGGTGAAAATACATCCAAGGTACATCGACGAGCAGAAGTGTACGGCTTGTGGCGACTGCACTCAGGCCTGCCCGGTGGATATACTCGATCCTTTCGACCGCAATCTTGGGACACGCAAGGCTATCGCCAAGCAATATGCCCAGGCGGTTCCGAATGTTTTCAGTATTCTCAAGCAGGGAGATGCGCCCTGCAAAACCACCTGCCCGGCAAACATTAACGTCCAGGGTTACGTCCAGCTCATCAAGAAAAAAGAGTATCTCAAGGCGGTCGAGATGATAAGGCGTCGCAACCCGCTCTCAGCCATTTGCGGCCGCGTCTGCACGCATCCGTGCGAGGATGCCTGCACTCGCAAAGATCTCGATGATCCGGTGGCCGTCAGGCTGCTCAAACGTTTCGCTTCCGACAAGGAAATGGAAATGATCGAGTCCGGCGAGTTGACGCTCCCGGAAGAAAAGATCCCCGCCCCGGATGCCAAGAAAGTCGCGGTAATCGGCGCCGGCCCGGCGGGACTTACCCTTGCCGGCGACCTTGCCGACAGCGGATTTGCAGTCACGATATACGAAGCGCTTCCCGCCGCGGGCGGAATGCTGCGATGGGGAATCCCTGAGTATCGTCTGCCCAAGAATGTGCTCGAACACGAAATCGAGCTGATCCGCCGGAAGGGCGTGAAGTTTGTTCTAAACTGTCGGGTTGGAGAAGATATTCCCATAGAAAAAATCCGCGCCGAAAACGACGCCTTGTTTATAGGAGTCGGGGTTCATCAAGGCCGCAAGCTCGGCGTGGAAGGCGAGGGCCTGACGGATGTTCTTCAGGGTATCGACTTTCTCAGACAGGCCGGTTCGGCGGACAATAAGCCAAAGGTTCGTAAGAAGGTAGTCGTAATCGGCGGCGGCAACGTCGCCGTTGATGTTGCACGCACGGCTTTGCGTCTCGGCGCCGAGCACGTCGAGATGGTTGCACTCGAACAGCGTAACGAAATGCCCGCCTATTCCGAGGAAATCGAGGCGACTCTCGTCGAGGGTATAAAAATCCGGAACGGCTGGGGACCCCGCAGAATTCTCGGCGACGGTTCGGCTGCCGGGATTGAGCTTAAGAGATGCACGCAGGTCTTCGACGAAGCCGGACACTTCAATCCGGTCTATGATGAAAATGACCTTACTTCAATTGACGCCGACCAGGTCGTCATTTCAATCGGCCAGACAAATGACGTCTCTTTTCTTGAGCATATTGGCGCCGAGACCCAGCGCGGCAGTTTCGTAGCCGACCCTGTCACCCTCCAGACGTCGATAAAGGGCGTTTTCGCAGGAGGCGACACAGTCTCCGGCCCCGCATCCATAATAGACGCGATAGCCGCCGGCAAACGCGCCGCCGAATCGATCGAACGTTATCTTAAAGGGCAGGACTTAAAGGCCTCTCGATTCGAGGAAACGATCAAACCGATTCCCGAAGAGCTTCTGCCTTCGACAAAAGATGTTGAAAAGAAGCCGCGAGCTGTTTCCGGCGAGCTGACCATTCAAAAAAGAATCGGCAACTTTGATGAGGTCGAAACAGGATTCTCCGAAGAAGCGGCAATAGCCGAGGCCGAGCGGTGCCTCAATTGTGCGTTGTGCTCGGAGTGCGAAGAGTGCGTTCTGGCCTGCGGTCAGGATGCAATCGACCATACGATGACCGAACGCAGTGTCGAGCTGGACGTCGGCTCGGTACTGCTTACTCCTGGATTCGATGAGTTCGACGCGTCGAGAAAGGGCGAGTTCGGCTACGGGCGATATCCCAACGTCGTGACGAGCGTGCAGTTCGAGCGGATGCTTTCGGCCGCCGGACCGTTCGAAGGCCACGTGGTGCGCCTGACAGACGGACGAGAGGCGAAGCGAATCGCATGGATACAATGCGTCGGCTCGCGTGATGCCGCCTGCGGCAATGAATACTGCTCGTCGATTTGCTGTATGGCCACGACTAAACAGGCGATGGTTGCAATGGACCACGTCTCCGGGCTCGATGCGACGATTTTTTATATGGACATCCGGGCGCACGGCAAGGATTTCGACCAGTATTACGAACGTGCCAAAAACGATGATAATATCCATTATATAAAGAGTATCCCGTCTCGGATTGTCCAGATGCCCGGCACGAGGGACCTTCGCGTGCGTTTCGTCGGCGAGGACGGCCAAATCCGTGAGCGGCAATTCGACCTTATCGTGCTGTCGGTCGGCATGGAACCAGCCGCATCGGTCAGTGACATAACATCCCGCTTCGGCATAGAGCTCAACGAGTACGGTTTCTGTGCGACGGACCGTCTGCTTCCGCTGGAGACTTCCCGGCCGGGCGTTTTTGTCGCCGGGGCATTCCAGGAGCCCAAGGACATTCCCGAGACGGTCACACAGGCAAGCGGCGCCGCTTCGAAGGCGATGGAGCTGCTCGCTCCGGCAAGAAATACGCTGGTGACCAAAAAAGTCTATCCCGACGAGCATGATATCACCGATGAAGAGCCGCGGATCGGCGTCTTCGTATGTCACTGCGGAATTAATATCGCTTCGGTTGTGGATGTCGAGCGCGTCACCGAAGCAGTCGCCGGCGAGCCGGACGTTGTAATGGCTACGCATACGATGTTCACATGCTCGGACACGAGCCTGGTCAACATCAAGGACATGATACGCGAGCACCGTCTCAACCGGATCGTTGTTGCCTCGTGCACGCCCCGAACACACGAGCCGCTGTTCCGCGAGACATTGCGCGAGGTCGGCCTCAACCAGTATCTGTTCGAGCTGGCAAACATCAGAGACCAGTGCTCGTGGGTGCACTCGTCCGAGCCCGAAGCCGCTACGAAAAAAGCCATCGAGCTTGTAAGAATGTCTATCGCCCGGGCACGCCTTCTTGAGCCTCTCGAAGGCACATCTCTGGCGGTTGACCAAAGCGCCCTTGTGATCGGTGGCGGCCTGAGCGGCATGACCGCGGCTCTGTCACTGGCAGAGCAGAGATTCAAGGTGCATCTTGTAGAGCAAAAGAATGCTCTGGGCGGACATCTGGCTGAAATATATCGCACGCTGGAGCACGATGATATTTCAGATTTTACCGCTGACTTGATAAGAAGGGTCGAAAATCACTCGAATATAAATCTTTATATGGAGGCGGAGATTAGCGCTGTCGCAGGTCACATCGGCAAGTTTCAAACGACACTCTTGGCTAATGGAAGCAAAGCAGAAATTACAAGCGGCGTAATCATAGTTGCGACCGGCGCCGAGCAGGCCGAGACCGCGGAATTCCTTTACGGTAAATCCGACGACGTAATGACGCAGGTCGATCTGGCCAAACGCCTGCACGAAAAAACATTCAGCGCCGGCGGCCGGAATATCGTAATGATTCAGTGCGTCGGCTCCCGCAACGACGAGCATCCATATTGCAGCAGGATTTGCTGCTCTCTCGCCGTGAAGAACGCTCTGGCCATTAAAGAGCAATATCCCGACGCCACCGTACTTGTCCTTTACCGAGATATCAGAACTTACGGCTTCCGGGAAATATATTATCAGAAGGCGCGCGAGGCCGGCGTGCTCTTCGTCCGCTACGATCGCGAAGAGCCGCCGGCGGTCTCCGACAACAACGGTCTTACCGTTAAGCTCAACAGCCCGGACTTCCCCGAGCCGATCGAAATCGAAGCCGACAATGTCATTCTCAGCACCGGCATCGAGGCCGGTACGGACAACAAGCGTCTTTCGGACATGCTAAAGGTACCGCTCAACTCCGACGGCTTCTACGTTGAAGTGCACATGAAATTGCGCCCCGTCGATTTCGCCACCGAGGGTATTTTCCTCTGCGGACTGGCCCATTCGCCAAAATTTATCGACGAGAATATTTCGCAGGCACGGGCGGCCGCCGCACGTGCCGCCACAGTGCTTTCGAAGACGCATCTCGATGTGAGCGCCCAGGTCTCGTACGTCGATCAGGACAAGTGCATCTCGTGCATGACCTGTGTCACCGTATGCCCGTATAATGCTCCGTTCTGCAATCAGGACGGCAAGGCCCAGATCGAGGCGGCCAAGTGCATGGGATGCGGCATTTGCGCCAGCGAGTGCCCCGCTCATGCTGCACAGCTCCACCACTTCGAGGCCGACCAGTTCAGTGTCATGATCGATAAATTGTTCAGGAGAGAAGTTATTAATAATGAACTCAGACATATTCGAACCTAAAATTTTAGCCTTCTGCTGCCATTACTGCGCGTATGCGTCGGCGGACCTGGCCGGCTCGATGCGGATCCAGTATCCGCCGAACGTTCGCATCATCCGAACGCCCTGCACGGGCCGGCTGGAAATCGAGTATTTCATGAAGGCTTTCGAGCAGGGCGCCGACGGCGTGCTCGTGGCCGGCTGTCTCGAAGGCGGATGCCATTTCATCGAGGGCAACCTCTGCGCCAAACGCCGGGTCAACGCCGCCCGGGAACTTTTATCCGAGATCGGGCTCGAAGCCGAGCGTCTGCGCATGGTGAACGTCTCAGCCGCAGATGCCCGGCCGTTGGCCGATCATATTACCGACATGGTCCAAACCGTTCGCAAGCTTGGATCAAGCCCCATAGCGGCGAATGCTACATCAATAACGGAGAATTTTTCATGATAGTCGCACATAGAAAAACCATACCTGAACTCATAGAAATATTGACAGGCCACAACAAGGTGCTCGTGCTGGGCTGCGGCACCTGTGTGACAGTGTGTCTGGCCGGCGGCCAGCGCGAGGTCGGCATCATCGCCTCGGCGCTGCGCATGGCATCGAAACTCCGCGGCCAGGTACTCGAAGTCGAGGAGCTCACAATCGAGCGCCAGTGCGACAACGTTTTCATAGAGACCGCCGCCGAGGCAATCGAACGAAACGACGCCATCTTATCGCTCGGCTGCGGCGCCGGCGTCCAGGCCATCGCCGAGCGTTACAGCCACAAACCGGTTTATGCGGGCCTCGATACAACCTTCATCGGCATCCTTGAAGAACGGGGCATCTGGGCGGAAAAATGCTCGGCGTGCGGCGCCTGTGTGCTGCACAACTACGGCGGTATCTGCCCGATTACGCAGTGCGCCAAGCGACTGCTGAACGGCCCGTGCGGCGGCTCGCGCGAAGACCGCTGCGAGGTCAGACCCGACCGACCGTGCGCCTGGCAGCTCATATACCAGCGGCTCAAAGAAATCGATCAGCTCGACAGGCTCCGGCAAATCCAGCCGCCGAAGAACTGGGAACCCGGTCTCGACGGCGGACCCCGCGTAATCGTCCGCGAAGACCATAGAGTCTAAAACACTCTAACAAAGCTTCTGTCACCTTGGTTTTGTTATAGTGTCTGAATGAGGGCGAGATATTTCGAACCAATCCAGTCTCAGTGAAGCTCCCACGGCGCCCAGATGTTACCTGCCGCCCTTCGTCCGAAGCGTATGGGCGGTCTGCCCAGCTCGAACGCCCCCAGGTCGGGCGCTTTTCCGGCGTAATCGTCGTTGAAATTTGGAAGTTTCACTCCCGAATCGACAACGGGATTCGGGACCGAAGTCACCGGGTCGGTTAAGGTGACGGTTTTATTTCCGAATTGGGTCGGGACTTTGCCCCATTTGATTCTTGTTGTCGCCGAGGCGGGATAAAATTCCAGCCCGTAGGATTTGACAAAAGCCGGATTGCCCCGGATGCCGTGCCGCTCTCGTGCTATGCCCCGATCACTTCCCGTAAATAAATCGTAATCGAAATCGCAGGGGATTTCGACTTGACGCGAAGACGTCAGCCGGCCGGGACAGTCGAAAATATTGTTTCGCGTCACCGTATTCGGATTGACGTGGCCGCTGAATACATGAAAGGCGCCTTTGGGCTGAATGGCCGTGTTGTGAAAGACAAACTTTCTTCCGCCACCGAATTCGTTCCGCTCGCCCACTTTTATCATGCTGCCGCCGAGCGGGTCACGGTGTGTCCGTCGGCTTTCGCCGAAAACATTCCGGAAGATGTACAAAGGCCCCTTCGACGTGCACGCGGTTGCGATATGCTGGAACGTTTTCTCGATGTAGTTATTCCATATTCGAACGTTCATATTGGCCCCTTCGCTTTCGATCGCATCATCCCAGACGTTGGCGATAATGTTGCCGTAGATGTCTGAGTCGCGGTTGGGACTTCCCTCGAAGCTGAAATTGGATCCGCCGCCGATAGCGTCGTTGTAGCCATGATCTTCCGTCGAGCGAATCTCGTTATAGCGAATGACATTTCCGCCGCTCGAATTGATCAGGGTAATCGCCTGCGGCCCGGCCGGGTGGCCCGTATCCCAGTCGTTCGATGCGCCTCGCGGATTCTCAATCAGGTTGCGCTGGATTGTCAGGTTGCCTGAACGGCGCTCGGCATAGATCGCGCTGTCCGTGTTACCCTCGTTCCCATACGTTTTCGGTCCGCCAATTCTGCCCCAGAACGTAAAATGACAGTCTTCGACGACGTTGTCGTGCCGTCTCGATTTGATTACAAGCCCGTGAACCGCGGCGTTACAGAATTCGACGCCGCGAACGATTACGTAATCGGCATCGATAACGCAGGTGTAATTTTCCGCGTTTCGAACATCAATCGTCGCCCTCGAATCTTTTGCCGGCGTTATTAAATGGTAGCCTTCCGCCGTGCCGGATTCGGTAATAACCAGCGGTTTCGAACTTATACCACTTTCAAGCCGGGTAATCTTGCCGATGGGAAAAGAATCAGTCTTTGTTTTACATACAAGCTCATAGCTTTTCCCATTAAGAGTAATTTTCACATCATAGCTCGTATCCGGCTGCAAACCCACGATGCTGCCGCGATACTGGTTATCTCGCGGATCGAAAACAAGCGGATAACCTTCCCGCCACGCAGATGAGCCGTCCTGCCGGAACCGAACATCGCACCGACCCAAGTCCGGCGATTTGAAATACAGGCCGATACATTCATAGGTCACTACGGCGTGAAAATCGTCCCCGCCGACGCCGTAAGATGTTGAAAAGCCGACCGCCGTACAGAAAAGAACCAGCAGAAACAGTTTAGGGCCGCTCATGATTGTGCTCATAGAAATACTCCTGAATAGTAGAATAATACCAATTGCCCATTTTGCTCCAATCATATCAGACACAATAAGTTTGTCAATCGACTGGCAATGGACGTATGCGGCGGTTAAAGCGGTTGATATACTGCGTGTATCGAAAGTGCGTTCTACCTAGGATAATAATAGGGTCACATCTTAATTATTCATTATTCATTTTAAGTCTTGCTATGTCGGCACCAACAAAACAGTTAATATTTAAGATGTGACCCCGATCCTTCCACTTATTTATATTTACGGGCTGGCCCCTATGCCTTTCCTCGAAGTGACAAACATGCGCTAGTTTCTGCTAGTCTTCCTCCCAGTTCAATTCGATGGTGTTAGATTTGTTCCCGGCCTTATCATATACATATATCCAGACTTTTAATTTGTCAGAATTGGGAATGGATATAAACATTGCCGGTTGTAGCGATTCCAACAAATGATATATACGTTCGTATTTTTCTACCTCATATTCATACCAATTATTGGGCGAAGAATGTAATTCTAACTGACTCACCTTAGCGTCGAAGTCCATCTTAAGATAATCTTCCCAAGCCTTTTCATCCTTTCTTTGTTCGTCCTTCCGGGCAAAAATCTCAAATCCTCCATACGCACTTGCCACACAAACACCAAGATCGTGGGCGAATATTGGATAATCCTCCTCCAATATTGTAACGATACCATTCGGATCCTTTGATTCTTCCCGTATCACAAATCCAAGTAAGTCCTCATCCTCATCGAATATTGCAAGGTAAAGCTTATGCTCTTCAGATCCAATTTTGCCAACTACTCTAATGAGTATGGGTATAGGATCCACTATCTCATTCTTGTATTTATTGATTGCACTGGTGATTCTTTCTTTGGCATCTGGTGGCCATGATTTACGTGACCATTCTTCCAAAAGGTCCATATGAATATCAGTTAACTTCGGCTTTCTCTGACAACCTGTTATCAACAAGAAAGTTATCGCGTGTACAAACAATAAAATGTAAATACACTTATGTTTCTCTGGAAAAATGTGGTTCATAATATACCTCATAAATCTCAATTCTGGAATACAATGTTGATTTTCAGTCATTATATTTATGTTGTCTTGATATAAGTTTTCTATATGGTTTTGGATAGATGCCACTCACCCGGCTTTCACTGGTTCATTTGGATCTATACATTCCCACTCCTTATGATAACCAATTGCCCGATCCATAGCTTCTTGTGCAGCTTTCGTTGCTTGTCCTTCACTTTCATACAACTATCTGAACTATCTGGGGACACCATACCTATTTCTTCTTATTCTTTGTCTTTCGGCCGGGCGTTTTTTTGCGTAAGACTCGGCCCAGTCTTCTCTCTAGTCGTTTAAGGAACGCCAGACTGCCCAAGGGCC
>Ga0180434_10000346_pt1 | contig 68979 bp, 62 predicted proteins | sample SS_ome_7_FD_132453 | JGI IMG/M metagenome (GOLD analysis project Ga0180434, IMG submission 132453) | Hypersaline lake sediment archaeal communities from the Salton Sea, California, USA - SS_1_D_2 metaG | ecosystem: Environmental > Aquatic > Non-marine Saline and Alkaline > Hypersaline >...
ACAACCTTAAGTCGCGGTAGCTGCGCAGCAGATGATTTCTCCTCGATCTGCAAATCATGTTCGTTGATGATAATTATTTCATAGTCGCAAGATAGATTCATTGCAGCTAAAACATCCAGGTATGAATTCAACCTGAATTGATTGCTGCCTCCGCAAAGCATAATCGAACAACCGGGGGCCACTTGGACTTGTGCTTGTAGATTGGCCACTGATTTGCCCCTTATTGAATGTTTCGGCGATAGACCTCTATAGTCTTTCTGCCTTTGCGGATGTGGCTTAGCTCATCGGAAGTATTTGCTCTCTGAGCCGCGACAGTCAGGTGCAGACCCTCATATAGCTTCTGTAATTGCTCCCGTTGTTCGCGGAGTTCCGGGTCATGCAGAATTCCGGAGTCTGCGATCTTAGCTACAAAAGTACTGGTTTGCTTAAACAGCCGTTCAACACCGCTGATATCACCGTGACGGCTAAGCCTTATTTGCTCTTCTACTAAGCTCTGTAAGTCACTTAGAAGTTGTAACTGCTCATCCGAAATATGTTTTGAGTCGCTCATTCGCATCCAATGTAAAGTCTTGCTTGTCTCGGAACGTCACTACGTTTGTGTCTGACTCAGTTGAGCGAGGCTATGTTCCACCTCTTCCAGCAGGTTGGTTGCTTCCTGATTCATCGGATCCAGCGCCAAGATGTCCAGCAGGGTATTCTTGGACTGCTCCAGTCGGCCTTCCTTCATATACAGCGCAGCCAGTGAAAACATCACCGCAATATCACCGGGGTGCATATTCAGATAGGTCTGCAAATAATGGATGACCTTCGCAAACGTCCCCATCTGACAAGAAGTCTGAAATAGTCCTAAAAGGGCCGTAATGTTGTCAGTATCCCGCTCCAGAGATTTCATATACAGCTCAAAAGCCTGCGCGTGTTCTTGTCGCTGATGATGTATCATAGCCAAGCCGGTATACGCCTTTGCACTATCGGGGTCGAGTCGGCACGCAACACGAAAGGCTATTTCAGCGTCGTCCAACAGGCTTTTCTGCAGACCTAAAACTCCCAGACCGATATACGGCCCGGCCTCGTCCGGCTCCAGTAATGCTGCCTTTTCATAGCACATTTTGGCCCGCTCGTATTGCCCCACAGATGCGTAGCAATCTCCGAGTTCCTGCAAGACCTCGTAGTGCTGTGTGCACGTTTGCTCCTGGATATGATTCTCTTGTCCCGTGTCCATCGCGTTTTTTTCCTCAAAGTACCTGTGAACCGTTTGCTTATGTCGGACATTTGTCCATGTCGGAGTGAATCCAGTAGTCGCCCTGCCCGGCCAACGCTTCTTCTGCCTTTTGCAGCAATGAAATAGCCGAGCCAATATCCTTTCTTTCACGGGCAACCTTTGCCTCCAGCAGAAGCGTGTCTACCGTTGGCCGTTGCTGATTGACCTGCTTGCTTAGCTGCGATGCTCTTGCGTGGTCGCCGGCCTTATAAAAGGCCTTCGCTGCTAAAGTCCTCATCCATAGCTCATTTTGGTAATGCTCTGCGATATATTTGAACATCTGTGCTGCTTGCCGGTAGTCTCCATCTTTTTCAGCGAACTGTGCTTGTCGAAGCAGGTTGTCAAACTGAAACGGCAGCTCTTTGGCGTCGGGCCGTGTCACCTTAATACCGGCAGCCGAGAGAGATTGTCGTATAGGTAAATGAGCGAAATTCTTTCGGGCTTTTTGTAAGTCCTCTTTTCCGGCCACCAATCCCCACAGGCTATCTGTGGAGCCTTCCAGTTCGAGCGCTTGCTGACTAACGGGACCGTTGATAAGCGCATAAAGTGGATTCTCTAACCACATTTCCTCCACGGTAAAACCGCTCGGGACAATTGCGACATATTCGCCCTCACACCTTTCCAGAACTGCGTCAACGGTCTGCGTCCGTGAGGGCACTTGCTGCAAAGGTACAAGTTCGATGTTTGGCATGTCGGTATTGAGCCTGCCCAAATCGGCTTGCGATGACAACACATACAGTTTGTACGGATAGAAGGTATGCCGCCAGATTAGACCTATCATTTGACCCGCCTGCTTGTCTAATCTGTCGGCCAGGAGAATTATGGATAGGTCTTTGATCTTTGGCCAGGGCTTGGCCGGTCGTGTAGTCCGAATCGCCAGGATATTTCTCAGGAATTCGCGTTCGTTTTTTCGCCGCTGGATTGATATTCTATCGGATTGCCCCACTGGGCTATAGAACTCGCCGGTGATTGCAGGGACGTGGTGGAAATCAGAGAAGAACGTTAATCGCCTGGTAATGTCCCAATCGATTAGAGCATTGAGCTGTTCGTTGTACAGCCCGGTCTTTTCGATGAGTTCTCTGCGATGCATGAGTGACACATGCAACACGTGATTGAAATACAGCATCAGGAATCTGTCGAAATCTCGGCTGATTTCGACGACTTTGCCCAACACTTGTCGGCTGCCGTCCGGCATCACCTTACAATACGTCTTGTACAAATCGCTATAGGCGATCTGACAGTCTTTCTGGCTCTCCAGAGCATCGACCAGGGTCTGGATGTGATGTGGGTAATAGAGGTCATCGTCATCTAAATATGCGATGTATTTGCCTCTCGCACAAGCCAGCGCCTCGTTGAGAGAAAAAGCCTTGCCCCGGTTTTCCTTTCTATTGACAAATACAATTCGGGGGTCACCGCAGGACCGAACGACATCCGTGACGTCCTGACCCCCGTCATTTACCACAATCACTTGCAGGTTTCGGTAGCTTTGGCACAACACGCTGGCCAGAGCTTCAGCGAGATACTTCGGGCGATTAAAAGTAGGAATAAGCACGCTGACCATTGGCCCTGTCTTGGGTTCGGTTGTATGTCGAGTTTCGTTCAAATTTGCCTTTCCCTCATGCTTTGCGCGACTCTATTTGCTTGGCTGCCAAGACTAAATGGCCCCGAACTGTTTGGTTTCGTGGCCGTTTGACAGCCAGGCGTCAGCTTGTGCAGAGGCCGGCATCGTCGTTTGCTGCACTTCCAATTCGGCCTCAATGTGGGTCAGAACATCGTTGATTCTATGTAGCTGCTGTTTCAGTGGGTAATTGGCCTCGACAAACTTGCGATACCTCTGCGGTTCATATTCGTCGGACAAAACCTGCTCGCAGAATTCTTCAGAGATATTGAATAGGAACTCCGATGGAAGAAGGTCACTTGCGCCGGGGAAATTATGAATCACCGGTTTCAGGCCGCAGGCCATACCCTCCAGCACACCCATGTCTTGGCATTCCGTAACGCTGCCTGAGACAATGTATTGTTTATCCTGCAACCATGCGTTTATGTCTTGTTGCCGGCCTTCGAAGAACACCACATCTCCCAGATTCAAGGCTTGTACCATGTGTTCGACGGATTGGCGGAGCATGGAACTTTCAAAAGCGCCGGCGAAGAACAGCTTGTATTCGGGATCGATATAGTGCAGCTTCTGCATGCATTGCAAAAGGAACATCGCGTTCTTTGACATATCCAAATCGCCGAGGCAAACAAGATTCTTGCCCTTTGCTTTATGAGTGAATGTAAACCTATCCAGATCTGTGCCGTACGGTATCGTGACGACCTGGGTATGGTTTTGAAGATTAGGAATTTGCCCAAGGACAACGTTTTTGACTCGCGGACTTCCAACCATGATGAGCACATCGATGCTGTACCATTGAATCTGGCTCAGCCGAGGATTGTCTGCTTCAAACAGGTCCAGTTTGAGAACTGTCTTACAGGCTTTCGGCATCTTCGAGACTTCCATTATCAGGTCTGTGCATCCGCCCAGCCAGCAGATATCGCTCCACTCTACTAATTCCGCCAGTTGCTCGGTGCTTCGACCTTCAAGAAGCCGCACGGGAAAACGACGTTCGATATGTTCGTAGACTTCGGTTGGAAAAGCTGTGTCGCCCTGTCGGGGATAGAAGAAGCCGATCTTGGGTCTTTGCATGCGGATTACCTCAATCATCGGCTCCAGGATTTCTTGTTGCGGCCACAGTTGCAGTGATTCGGTCAGAACTTCAATCGCGTCAGCTTTGTTGCACTGGTTCAAGAATAGGTTTGCGGTTCTGTTAAGTACATCCGGATTCAATATGCCCAGCCGGTGCATAGCATGGAAGAGTTCTTTCGCCTCCTTTGCTCTGCCCTCTGCAAGCAGCGCCTCGGTCAGATTCCAGATTACTTCGGCGTGGTCGCCTTGGATGCTTCTGGCCCGGAGCAAACGTTCAATGGCCTGATCGGATCGGCCAAGGCAGTGTAGGATGACACCTGCATCGTTCAGTGCCTCTGGATCGTCGGGGGCCGTCTGGAGGTGCTGTTCTATGCAGCAAAGAGCTTCTTGGTATTTGCCGGCCTCCGCCAATGCAAGAGCCTTCTGGTGATCATTTGCGTTCGTTTGCATGGTCATTGGTACCGCTCCTATTTCTTGAGACTGTATCTGATAGTCATAATGTCCAAGCCTGCGAGAGCATTGCAAATTTCGTGCCGATAACCAGGGCGGGCGATTCTTAGTGATTTTGTGGGTTATCCCCCCAAAATTTGCATAAAAATCAGACAGATGTTTAGTTAAGCAGCCATTGTCTCATTCTTGATTTCTCGTTCTCACATTATTCGATGAAATCCAGTAGCGACAGAGACATAAGCTTTCCCGCTACCGAAAGGGACATTTCATAGAGAACTTGGCGCCGAGAAAGGTCTATAGCCACCTGAGCGATGTCGGCTTCCTGCAGGCGGGTCACCTCGTCCCTGGTATCGTACCTTCTGCTTTCAAGAGAGTCCTTCAGGCTGCTAAGAAAGCCGATCCTTGACCCCACAGAGATTCCCGCCTGTAACAGGAGATTGTCTATCTGTTCTATTGAATCGAGTGAGTTACGTAGTAGATCGCGCAACTGGTCTTCCGGGAGTTGCCGTTCGTTTTGCAGGACATCTCTGATGCCAATCAGGATGCTGAAGATATCATCTGTCCCCGGAATGCAAACCGTTTCGACACCGGTGCTGTTGATTTGCGTACTGTCGACATACAGCACTTGTCCCGTCCGCGAGTCGGTCACTGCTTGATTGGTATCGCCCCCCGGCGGCACAGTTACATACGTCTGGCCATCATCAATCGACAGTTTATAGTTGGTGCCATCATGGATTACCGTCAGCCAAACGGTTCCACTAACGTTTGCCGTGCCGGTTCCGCAACGGGCACCCGTTCGACCCAGGAAAAGCGGGTCACCTCGACTGTCCAAACGGAAGATCTTGTCGCCTATGTAGAAAGCCGATGATTCCAGTCCCGGGGCCACTTCCACGTTCCGATTCTCGGAACTACCCTGATATGTCACCCGCGTGATGTTGCCATCTTGTCGCTGCGCCACATAGGGCGCCGACGCCGTGTTGGTTCCGCCAAACACGTATTGGTGCATGTGTTTTGTATTCGCCAGAGAGACGATTTGCTCCAGTATATTGTTTACCTGCTCTGCCACCCTTTGTCGCCCGTCTTCCTGATACGTGCCGCTGGCAACCTGCGTTAGAAGTTTTTTCACTTCTGTGAAATCGGATATGGCGTCCTCAATCACGCTTGTGGACACCTCCAACGTGCTGACCGCCTCCGACAGGGTATCCATATAGCTGGTGAGAAATCTTTCCTGAGAGTTAAGCCCCAAGATGTTGTATGCCGCCGACGGATCATCGGAGACACGATTTACGCGGGCACCGGTGGAGGCCTGTTCCTGCAAGTGAGTAATTGCCTTGGAATGAAGACTCAAAGCGTAGTTGAGATTGTTATATATATTGGCTAATGCTCCGCTCATACGCAGTTCTCGCAGTAAGTTATGGAGTTCAGATTATTTGCATAATGCTCGCTAACGACGTTTGAATCGTAGCCAAGTATTTGGCCATGGCTTGGAACATCTGCTCGAAGACCACCATTTGGGCAGCCTCTTCATTGATGTTGACGCCACTCATCTCGCTTTGTCTATTGATGAGGTCTTGCACCATAATTTCCATATTGTCACGCTCCATTTGCTTAATGGAGGTCTGGTGCCCAATGTAGGTGCTCAGATTGTGATAGTATTCCTCAGGCGTCATACCCTTTAGCTCGCTTGACGCCCGGTCTTTGAGACCTGCCAGACGCCGGACATTAACATTATCGTTGAAGTCCGCTCCTATGGATGTTGCGATACGGTCGGGTGCCGTCTTGATGTCCGAGCAGATAGCGATGTCCGCCGCGCTACTGCCGCAGAAAAAGGTATTCATTCCGATCGCTGCTAATAGCCCCGAGGTATCGGTGTCGGCATACGCATCAACCTCAAACGTGTCATCGGTGTTCAGGTTACCTACACCCACGGAGACCCGGATCCCGTCGGCTATCAGCAGCTTCTCGCCTGCTGCATAGCCAGCCCCTATGTTGAAGATGGATACAACCTCGCCTGCACCGTTTTTCACCTCAAGCTGCAGGTCGCCGTTTCCCACGGAGCCGCTGCCCGTTGCCGTGAGAGTGAAGGTCTGATTCTCGCTGCCTGTATAGATACCCGATACGGATATGGCTGGTGGTGATGCCGCGGTCAGGTTACTGTCGCTTGGCTCGGAGAGAACAGCCGGTAAGAAGTCGAATTCGCAGTTCGCTTCAGCTTGTATCTTGAGCTTCGAGGAAACCACGGACGCTTGAAGTCCATCGACAGCATTTATTTTTGCAGCTATTGTGCTCAGAGAGTCGGTAGAGACATCCACATCGATTTCGTGGCGTGTGACTTCTTGCGTCTCGGTATTGATGACCCTAATGTATATCGTGCCATCCCCTATTGAGCCATCTATATCGGACAAACTACCACTTGTCGTCTGCCAACCGGTCAATTGCGTAAACGAGCCTTCTGAACCGACGCCCTGAACGTGGTGCTGATTTGTCTGTTTTATGATGCATTCAGCTAAAGCATCCAACTGATTTTCCATCTCCAGGATAAGATCATTCTTCAACGATACTAAGCCGCCGAGCTTTCCTCCTTCCACTTCTGTGTCGTAGTTGTAGGTGCCTTCGGGCGCAATGCCCAGCCAATCGTTTTCTGTCAGACCTACCTGCAATTCTATGACCGTGCCGCCGCTCACTACCGGGGTCCCAGAAATGCTGATGTCCACGGCCCCATACTCTCGGCTCTGGATTTCCACGCTCACCAATTCGGACAGTTCCGTCGTGAGCCGGTCCCTTTGGTCCCGCAAATTGTTGGTCTGGCCACCCTTTATTTCCATATCTTTTATGGTACTGTTGAGTTCAGCAATTTGCCTTGTCAGCGTATTGAGACGCTCGACAATGTTCTCGGCCTCTACTTTGATTTGCGCTTGCACATCGGTGAGGAATTTTGCGGTTCTTCGGAATCTTTCGGCCATCGTCTCGGCAGCGGTCACTGCCTGGTTCTGCCAAATGGTTTCCGAGGGGTGAGCACACAAATCTTCAAGAGCGGTGAAGAATTCGTCTATCGTAGCACTTAGACTGCTGCCTTCTGAGAGCTCGGCGAAGGCGTTCTCCACGGTCCGTAGCGTTGCAAGTTCCCGCGAAACTTGCTCCAGTGAAGACCGTTGCCGGAGAATCTCCTGTTCCAAGAGCTGGTCGACCATTCTGCTTACGCCGGCAACATCAACGCCTCCTCCAAAGAAGCCTGAAGCGGCAGTAGATACATCGGCCGGGCTCAGGTTTATCCGCTGACGATGATAGCCCTCGGTGGCCGCATTAGCCACGTTGTTGCCGATCACACTGAGGGCCTGCTGGGCCGCCTTCAGGCCGCTTATTCCTATGCCCAAATCCTGCATTTGCTCACCCGTATCATGCTTTTTTGAATATCCTTTTTCGCCCCACCCGTCTTACCGTAAATCTGTTTAGAACTGAATACTTACGAAAGCCGTATCATTCTGTCGTTTTCTTACCCCGTCCGGACTATACGTGGCCGTCTCCGTCTTACCGAGACCCAAGAAATGCCTTAAGAACAGTCTATTAAGTCTGGCACACTCTGAGAGCAGCATAGCTGTGCGGGTATGCTCTTCTTGCAGCTCTTTGACCAGGACCCGCAAGGCTGCTTTGGTGCTTGCAATGCGGGATCTTTTTGTTTCTGGTAGGATTGATTCCATACGGGATAGAGTCACCTGTTCGGCACTACAGAGGAGTTCCTTCGCCAAGTCTCTTCGTATCGATTGACGCTTTGCCCCCTGCACGGAGCGGCTATTCGCCTCGGCGCGGATCGTGTCCAGCAACCTGCTTAAAGCTGCATCGTCTCGCTTGATGACCAGGCCGCGTAGCTCGTTGAGTCGTGAGAGACCTTCCTTGAGGTCCCGCATGTCTGTTTCCAAAATCGCGAGTAGCTCGTCAACTCTGTTTTCTATTGTAGTTGCCGGTTTCATTTGCTTCTATCCAGTGGCGGCCGCTTTGCCTGTCTGCTCTGCATTTGCCAGGTATCTGTACACATCCTTGCACAGCCCGAGACCACCGTGGTTCGCAAGATGGCGGGACAAGTACATCCAAAAAAGGTCCTGCACTTGCTCGGAAGTACCGTCCCGCTCAAATCCCCATTCGCCGATGGTACTTTTCATCCCATCCAGCAACTTCTTGATCAGGATCGACTCGAAATCCTTCGCTATTTGCTTCTTCTTTTGGTCTGAAGTACCAGCAACCTCGGTGTCTTTCTGCCTTACGATTCTTTTGTAGAGTGAACTCTCCGCGAGATTCTCTATCCGGTTGGGTAACAGCATCTGTCCGCTTATCATCTGAAGCACCTTTACATCAGCACCAGTTTGGCTTGGAGCGCGCCTGCCGTTTTCAGAGCATTAAAAATTGCTATAAGATCTCTCGGCGTGGCGCCTATAGCATTGAGTGCGTTAGCCAGTTCCGAGACAGTGACGACTCTGGAGATAGGGATCAAATGTGCAGGGCTCTCTTCGACCTCTACCATTGTCTCGGGGATGACCTCCGTCGTTCCTGCATCAGAGAACGGTGCGGTGGGTTGAGAGACTCTTGCCGTTTCTCTGATTTTGACGACCAGATTGCCCTGCGAGATGGCCACCGCCGAAATCCCCACGTGTTCTCCGACCACAATCGTTCCGGTGCGTTCGTTAATGACCACCACTGCAGGCACATCAACAGCCACCTGAGGCTGAGTAATCTCATCGACAAAACTGGCAATTTGTTCTTGCTTGATCTGCCCGGGAACCTCGACTCTGATCGTGCCGGCATCCATTACCACGGCGCTCTGGGAATATATGCTGTTAATCGCTTCACTGATTCGTCCGGCGGTGGAGAAGTCGCTGTTTCTCAGATGAAGGGTGACAAACCTCTCCCCGGCAATGTGTTCAACGAATGTAGCTATCTCTTCCTTCTCTACAATGGCACCGCCCGGTATTCTGCCCACCGTTTGATGGTTTTTGGACACGGAAGCTTTCTTGCCCGTAGCTGTCCACCCGCCCAGCGATACGGCACCCTGCGCGACCGCGTAGATTTGGCTATCCAGGCCCTCCAACGGTGTCGGCAGGAGCATTCCACCTTGCAGGCTCTTCGCATCTCCTACGGAGGAGACATCAACGTCGATACGTGAACCCTCGCGGTCGAATGGTCCCAACTCGGCTGTCACCATCACCACGGCGATATTGCCCCCGGTCAGATCGGATGGGGACAGAACCACACCGGCATGCCTCAGTATGTTCGCCAGTATCTGGCGGGACGGTAACGTGGTGTCACCGGTGCCGCTCAAACCTATAACCAAGCCGGTACCGCGTAGTGGATTGCCACGAACACCTTGAATGTCGACGATATCCTTTATTCGTTCGCATTGTCCGACCGGAACCGTGCTCAACACGATTAAGAACACTGCACTTAGATACAAAAAGCAGTGTTTACCTGTGTTCGGAAATGTCGGGCGGTATCGCATAACTAAAACCTTCAATTCCTCATGCCAATTTACGGTGAAGCATTTAGAACGGCCAAACAATGTCAAAGATTCGACCGAGCCAACCGGGTCTCGTATATGGTGCCGCGACACCATCGTGCTTCGTGACGATACGGAAATTTGCGACCTGCTCGCTTCTAACCGTATTGTCAAACGCTATGTCACTCGGCCGAACGATGCCGCTCACTTCGATGGTTTGAATATCACCTGCAATCTTGCGGTCACGTGTTCCCGTGACCACGAGGTTGTCGTTTGGTAGTATGTCCACAACCACCACAGTCACCCGGTCCACAAAGCTGCGCTCATCCTTGTAGTCGGCCTTGCTTTTTAACTCATTGGTCGATTCGGCCTCCATGGTGAAGCCCGGAATGCTGGGCAGGATATGGTCAATATTGAGCTCTCCATTGAAATTGCTGGATTTATCGGTTTCCTTTTTCAGGTCTCTTTTTGCTTTGTTGTCTATCTTGCTGTCTTCCGTGATTTTTATAGTAAGGATATCACCTATCCGTCGGGCTACGTCATCGGCATAGAGCGATCTCATATTCTTGTCTCTTTTGGCCCATACGGAGCCTGCTCTGCACGGAAGTGCGAGGCTCAGTGCAGCGGCCAGAACGAATAATGGAAAAGCTTTGTTATTCATAGATGCTCCCTAACGTGTGTGCCGTGACACACACTTACAAGACAGGTTCCACGTTTCCGTCTTCATTTACTTTGCAAAGAATAATTCTCTGTGACTCCGCATTTCGTACCTTTATGTACTCCCCGGCCCGGCCCTTTTGCAGAGCTATGCCCAGTGTTGTCACGGAGAATCCCGGCCGCTTGATTTGAATGACCACCGTGTCGTTGCGCTCCACGGTTACCGCTGACCTTAAAGGGCCCACCATATTGGGGCTAAGCACGGTGTTTGGCGGAATCCGCCGCCGAGCCACAAGGCCGTACGGTGGGCGCCAATTTGCAGGCTCCGGACTATCCGATAGCGTCTCCTGTATCTTCACGTTTTGGGGGCCGATAACCGTGCCGGCTGGAATCTCAGTTGATGCCACTACCTTGTGGCTACGATACTTCAAAGCCAGGACAACATCACGAGTCGCTATCCGATCACCATGTGCACTTACGGTTATCCGCACCTTGGCTCGATTGGCAGTGCCCGTATCGACCAAACAAGAGCGAACGGCGAGATCTTCGCTGGGCTCGGGCAACATCAGGTCTTTTGGCACCCGGACAGGCTCGGCTTCGTATTCGGATTCAGCAGGCATGTTTTTCTTTAGTGATGATTGCGCCAGCTCGACGAACTGCGCGCCTTTGATTATTTGGTGTTGCTGTTTAATGGTGGTTCGTTTTGCCCCTGTCACCGTCACCTCGGAGGCGGGAATTCCATTACATGCCAGCCGGCTCAAGATAATCGCCCTGTCGACGACAATTTCTTGACCCGGCGTGGAGATTCGTCCCAGAGGGATTGTGCCGGCCTTGGCCACGAGTGATCTGTTGCCTCGGACGATACCGATCTGTCCAAGTCGCAGGCTGCTGCCCTCAATAGTCACCTCTCTGGGTAGATGAACATGAAGAAGTGCATCTGTCGAGTTTTGGCCTGCCTGGCTATCTGCTTCAGCCCTGGAACAGTGGACCAAGGCCAAGAAGCAAATGGCGATCACCACACGGGTTCGGCTCGTGTTCATGATATCTCCTTACCTTACGACACTGTTTGCCGTGCGAAGCATTTCGTCTCCGGCCTTTATCGCGCGGGAGTTTATCTCGTAGGCTCGCTGGGCGGTTATGAGATTGACCAGCTCCGTGACCATCTGGACGTTTGATTTCTCCAGGAATCCCGACTGAATCGACCCAAACCCGTTCTCTCCCGCCGTGCCGGTTGTCGGTGTGCCGCTTGCTTCGGTCTGGGCGAGCAGATTATCGCCTTCGCTGGACAGGCCCGAAGCATTGGGAAATCGAACCAGTTGAATTGTGCCGACATTGGATATCGTCCCGGACGTATCGGTCACGTTGACGCTGCCGTCCTTGCCGATGTCGACGGAGACCGCATCGGTGGCAATGGTAATGGCAGGCTCTATCGCGTATCCGGTTGTCGTGACTAATTGTCCGTTCGCGTTCAGTTGCAGTGCGCCGTCACGGGTGTAACGCATGTCGCCGTTGGGCAATACGACCTGCAGAAATCCATCGCCTTGGATCGCGATGTCGAGCTTGCGTCCAGTATTTTGAAACTCGCCGGGCGTGAAGACTTTGATGGTAGAAGCGACCCGGACGCCGCTTCCCACTTCCAGCCCTTCGGGAGAATTGATGCCGGCAGCCACCTCGGTGCCCGATTCCCTCAGTTTAACGTATAGCAGGTCTTGAAAGTCAATCTGACTGCGTTTGAAGCCGGTCGTGTTGATATTAGCCAGATTATTGGCAATGACATCTACCAGCGTCTGCTGGGCCGTCATACCTGTCGCTGCTGTGGAAAACGCTCTTAACATACTGCTGTTCTCCCTAATTTACTTTTCCGGCCGGGCGCAATCTCCTGCACAGAAAACGCTAAGCCGAAGCTACACTGATAATGCTACTGGAAGCATCCTTGGCGGCGGAGACAAACCTCATATTGGCCTCGTACAGCCTGGATACCGTTATCATATTCACTAATTCGTCAACCATCCGGACGTTGGATGCTTCTTGGTAGCCTTGCTTGACTACCATTTGTTCCGCGGCGGCGGGCTCGACTTCTTCCGGTTTTCGAAAGCAGTTCGCACCAGCGGGCACAAGGGTCTTTTCATCATCTTTGAAGTCGACCAGCCGTAATCTGTCGATGGTTGTCTGCCCTGCTTTGACACTGCCGTCACCAGCTATGTATAACTGCGACACACTAATGTTATTCGGGATGGTGACAGGGCCCAGTTGACCGGCAACGATTCGTCCATCAGAGTTGACAATCTGTCGATTCTGATTTAAGTGAAAGACGCCGTTTCTGGTGTAAAGTGGCCCTTCGGGCGTCTCAACCACAAAAAAACCTTTGCCGTAAAGTGCAAGGTCAAGTGCCCGGCCCGTTTCGACAATATTGCCTTGCGAGAAATCGAACTGTGCATTGGCGGTAACGCAGCAGTCCGTTTCCTCTTCCGTACTTTCCTGTGCCTCAAGAGATTTGGCAAAACTGCTGCACCTGCGCTTATATCCTACTGTGCTCACGTTCGCCAGATTGTGCGTAACGATATCGAATTCTCGCATCAACGCATCAAGACTCGAGCAAATATGAGCTATGCTTTCAGCCATCTCACACACTCTGGGTAACTTCAGGCTCGGCAGCGTTCAGTTCTTCGGGCTGCCTCTCATATGCGTCTGTTGCAGTATCGTTGTGCTTAGCCGCCGTTTTCGAGCAGGCTGCATTCGTGGCACAGATGAGTTCGTTGACATCCGCGTCACTGAGACCCACCAATTCTACCGCTATGGAGAAGCCGTGTTCTTTGGTCCTGATATGTCTGACCACGCCGATATCTTCGATTATTTTTGCCGGTTCAGCGGTTTTTGTTTTCTGCGAATTCGCATCTTGCTCTGCTCCAAGATTTGCAACTACCAGTACCCTTTCTCCGATGTGCAGTTTTAAGGGTGCCTCTAACCGCAGGCCGGGGCCAGCCAGTTCGGTGAGCGCGGCGGGAACAAATTGAGGGCATCCCCAGGATGTCGGCTCATCTCCCGACGAAGGCTGTCGGGATGCAGAGCGTGTGCTGGTGCTACCGACTCGGGCCGGTACGGTGACCGCAAATGGAAAAGACGCAATATAAGCAGGCTTGTTGACGGGGACGCGCAGAAAACGCCTACGATTAACGAATCGTATGTGGTCACTGTGATTCAACACCAATACCTTGCCTTGGCACCTAAGCATTGAGGCGTCAAACTCCCAAACCGATGCCCCGTAATAATAGCGCGCCTGCCAGCGTTCGCCCGGCTTACCTTGCACCGGCACCCCCAATTGCAGACTGAGCTTTGATTCATCATTTCCGATAACGGTGCCTTCAATATTTGCGGTCTTGGAACCTTTTCTACGGGTCACGTGCAGTTTCTTGCCCACGGGGATTTGCCGGGTGCTGGGCTTTCTGGACGCTCTCGAAGATGGGATCGCTCTGGGCGATTTGAACCCAAGTTTTTCGTACAGGAAAAAAAGCTCGAGTTTTAACTGTTCTGTTGCCTCAACGTCTTGGGGCGTGGAGAGGCTCTCCTCGATCAATTCTTCAGCTCCACGATCGAAGGCCTCCTCCATGGTAAAGATGGCGTCGAATCGTCTCAGGTTGCATCTGTCTGCGATATCGCGTAGAATCTCGTGCTCACGCGGGCTCAGACCCTTCCTATCGGCCTGTTCGCGAAATAACCGCTCGGCGTCTCTTCGCTGTTGAGCTATTCGTGCGTAGCTGACCCAGAAAAGAGTCGCTATCAAGATGATCAGGATGGCGACCATGGTCAGAACAAGCCAATGCGTGACCAGGAAGCTGCTATTGAACCCTCTTGCCGCCTCCCATCGCTCTACCGGCGTCAGGGTCAGAAAGACATGGTTTAGTTCTGCCATTGCCAGCGTTGTCATATTATGTTCCGAAAGGAGCGTGTATGTGCTGCGTTGCCATCTCTGTTACCGGATAAGATTGCTCAGCTCTCGCAGGATCTCGTTTGCGATTCTAATGGTCCTTGCGTTTGCCTGGAACCCGTTTTGTGCCTGGATCAGATTGACGAACTCGGTTGCCACATCGGTGTTGGATTTCTCCAGGGATCCGCTGTGAATCATACCCGCGCCGCCACTCATAGCTTGTGTAGCGACGCCCTCTCCCGAGTTGGCTGAAGGGATCCAGTACCCGGTGCCGGCCATCTCGAGACCCGATGGGTTCTGGAACAGGCCTATCTTAATCGCTGCGATGTCTCTTTTGATGCCGTTGGAGAACGCGCCGATGAGTATGCCCTCATTGTTGATTGACACAGACGAAAGTTCTCCCGGCCCGTAGCCGTCCTGTTCTCGTGCTACTGCCGTGGAGTTGCCCGCGAATTGTGTCAGCCCATCAAACTTCCCTACGCTGCCTAATTCCATGTCGATGGTCTGAGCAGCTGTGGGATCATGTGCGAAGGTGACGACGAATTCTGCTGCATCAGTGCCGCTCAAGCCCGCGTAGGAGCCATCACCCGAGTCAAAGGTTATTCCCTCAATCCGTCGGTTGTCCGAAGTCATCTCGTGCACATTGCCGGTTACCGCGGTCAGCACCAGATCCCAAGTATCGGGAGTATTGGTTCGAACGAAAGCACCGGTCAGCACGTGTTTGGTTCCCTGAGAGTCATAGACAGCAATATTCATATTCTTGACTTCTTCCCCACCGACCGTTTTGATCTCGAAGTATCCGGGCGTCTGCAGGGAGCCATCGCCGGAATATGCCAGATGGACATCCGTCTTGCTATAACCGCCGACATCATCCTTTATCTGTATTTGCCCGTTGACCAAAGATGCGGTGGCCCCCGTGAGAACGTTTGTATTTAGATGGGTGAGGAGGTCCCCCAAGGTAGTGCTTGCGTCGACTGCAAATGTCAGGCCGCTGCTGAACGCTGTGCCATCCGGATGATAACCGGAGATGGTAATTGTCCCTGATTCACCGGCGTCTAATTGCCCGTCTGGTTCGGAGCCGCCGCTAAATTGGTCGAGTTGGTCAATTTCCGTGGCTTCCACGGAGGTAGAGCCGTCGTCATAGGTGTAGGTGATGTCGGAGACCATCACTTGCTTCTGTGTTGGTGAGGACGCATCGGCACTTAGGTTGCCGGACGCTACGATTTTCGTTGTCGCACGCGCCGGGATTGCCACATCATAGGGTACGTGCACGTCGCTGTCGCCGGGAGTCTGGAAGCCTTCAGCCTCCCCTACCGAACCCAGTCGCTGGACGCGGTAACCGGTAGACGGGTCAACAAGGGTCGAGCTTTCATCGACCGCGAAGGCACCGGCACGGGTATACAGGTCTTGCTGACTGTCACTTAGCACAAAATAGCCCTCTCCTTCTATAGCCAGATCCAAGGGGTTGCCTGTGCTGATAATGTTGCCCTGGGACATGTTTGGCGACACCCCGCTTATTGTGACCCCGCCGCCCATCTGCTGTGGGTTGGTACCACCGACACTTGAAGTGGGCTGCGAGGCTTTTTTTAGCGTGTCACTGAGGACTTCTGAGAAGGTGATCCTGCTCGCCTTGAAAGCGTTGCTGTTAACATTGGCAAGATTGTGACCAGCAACGGAAAGCATTTTCTGATGGGCCTGCAGACCCGTGACCCCACACGTTAGTGCCGAACTCATTTTCGTTACTCCTTAATCCCAAAGGTTTGATTTGCTTTCTATTCTTTAATCGACATCACCTTGTCTACGGCAACGGCTTGGCCGTCTACTACCACAGCGATCTGTCCGCCGTCACCGTTGAGCACCTGCTCGACTTTGCCACTATGCACATCCGTACTGCCGGTCTCGTCTTCTGAAGGGAATGCGACCTGTTTACCAATCAATGAACCGGCGTAGGCTCTTTGCACAGAAGCAAGGATCTCTGCAAAGCTATTGTTCATGGACTCCAGTTGCTCCAACTGAGAAAATTGAGCCAACTGTGATGCCATCTCTTTGTTATCCAATGGTTCGAGCGGATTCTGGTTCTGCAATTCAGCAACCAGGAGTTTCATATAATCTGTCTGGATGTCACTTACTGATGCGATTGATACTGGATTCATAATTTCTTGACCTTTTCTGCAATAACTGCGAAGAAGACTTTCGGTTTTCCCAAGTTTTTGCACAAAGCCAACAACTCTCGCCTCGCAAGCCGTGTGCCATAGCAAGAGCAATATGTATCCGTAGGCTCTCTAACTGTTTGTTTATGCAAACTTTAGCGAAAAAAGGATTCCTGCGGACTATCCAAGATCGATTGTCACAGGGCTTTTTCGCAGGATGAATTTTCCTATGTTCCAGAAATTTTTGCCGCCCGTATGCAACGTGTCATTCAACGAGACCGGCAGATGTTGATGGAGCCCACGACTCTTGGGCGTCCCATAAAAAGCAGCGCCTCTTGCCTGTGGCCTTCTTGATGCTTGTCTTCTCAATTCACCACCCGCCGACGCCCATATATTGTCGACCGGAGCCAACCTGTCGTATTATTGGCCCGTCCAATAAAAAATTAAAGCCGGCTCCGGCTCCATGTCGATTTGTCGAGTGTCTATATCACGGAACTAGTCAACGGAGGAAACGCGTTTGGCTTCAGGAAAGACCAATTTGCTGCCGAGAGTTGTAGTAGTAAGTAGACACACCGAAACGCGGGAGGTGGTTCAACAAGTAGGCCAAAAGGTTTTCGTGGCTGACGATCTGGAAGAAGCTCTGGATATTGTAGATACAGTGAGGCCCGACCTAACTGTTTTCGATGACAGCTTCGGACCGAATCACATTCGGGAATTCCTGGATACGACCGATAAGAAATCCAAAAGGATTCCCGTAGTGGTGCTCGCGAACAATAAAGTGGACGGTGGCCAATCCGCAAAGTTCCGGGAAGTCGGGGCATACGACTACCTACACCAAAGACAAGCAGAAGATCGCCTACGGCAGATTGCCAGTCGCATCGTGGCAAGGCCTGCCGTCAGCGCCCCAGAGGACAGCAGCGCAGAATCTTTCTTTGTTGATGACTGTGCGGCTGCGGTTTCGATGGTCGGCCGCAGTCGTGCGTTTGTAAAGACGCTTGCCATGATTCGACTTGTCGCTGCCAGCAAATGCAATCCGGTCTTGATTGTCGGCGAAACGGGAACAGGCAAGGAGTTAGCTGCCAAAGCTATCCATACCTTGAGACACCCAAACGACCCATTTGTAGCGGTCAATTGTGCGGTTCTGACCGCAAACCTACTGGAAAGCGAGCTTTTCGGCCATACTAAGGGTTCCTTCACAGGGGCCGACCGCGAAAAAACAGGGCTTCTGGAACTCGCGGGGGCGGGGACAATATTCCTGGACGAGATAAGCGAGATGCCGCTGGACCTACAGGCCAAGCTGCTGCGCGTCTTTCAAGAAAAGAGTTTTCGAAAGGTCGGTGGGGTCAGAGACATCAATTGTGCCGCCACCATAATCGCCTCAAGTAATCGCAATCTATATAGCGAGATGAAAGCCCGACGGTTCCGGCGTGACCTGTATTATCGGCTGAATATCTGCCCTGTTCTCTTGGTCCCTTTGAGGTCGCCGGACCGGAAAGAAGACATTCCGCTGCTCGCTCAGTATTTCCTCAAGACCTCCACTATCTGCCCGGAGAAGAACAAGAAGGTCACCTGCCTAACGAAACTGGCCATGGAAGCCTTGGAGAGACACAACTGGCCCGGCAATGTGCGCGAATTGCGCAACGTGATTGAGAGGGCAATGATACTGGAGACAACGGACAAAATCGGCTTGAGCAGCATCGTTTTGGACCCAACCGAGGACCACGGGGAGCAGGAAGCTTCACCTATTGCCCAAATCAAGGATTTCTCACTCGCAAAGGCCGAACGTGAGCTCATTGCTCGGGCTTTGCAGGAGACCGGCTGGCAGAAAACCCAGGCCGCTGCCCTTCTGGGCATAACCAGAGCCACCCTCTACGCGAAAGTCAAGCAGTACAATATTAAGCGCAAGCCGGCACGTGAAGGTGCGATGGAAGACGAGGCACAGAGTCGGTCTTTCCCCCAGACAGTAACTGCCTCTTGAACTGCTCTGCGTACGGCCTCTGAAAACCTGCAAACAACCATTCCGTAGCTTCGGCCATGTCAGAAAATCTATCGGCCCGTATAGAAACCTGACACTGTTACATTCGAGACTCTGTTCCGATTTCACCCACAAACCGGATTACGTAGCCGAAAGTACTCAAAGGTACACTTGCTCTTACCTGCCTGGCTGCTGGCACAGCTATTGCTCCAGCCAACAACACACGACAAGAACATAGTCATCTGAGGTGGCGAGAACTCCGTGTGAGACGGCGCTTGTAGGCAATGGCCAAGAGAAAACGAAAAGCTACCCGAAAGAAAGACCAACAGGGCGAAGCTGTCCAGTCCTGCGAGGATAGAGCTCTATTCGCCGGGGATACCCAACAACATGTATCAGCACCCCATGTGTTCGCGGCAGACCAAACGCCCCCTGATTCTCTGACGGATGGGGATGAACCGGCGCTGGATGACATCCTTTGTCACCAGGGCACGACTTCGCTGGGGTCAGCTCAGAATAACCGCTTTTCGAAAATCCAAAAGGTACTCATTGTCAGCATAGTGATCGTCGCGATTGCGTTGTTGTTTGGGATACTCAGGCCTTTTTCGGGATTGGCGGCCAGCTACCGCCGATCATCTCCAAGACCCAACGCTCCTGCCGGCACGCGGATACCTTCAGCCCGGCAACTACCTGATTCCGATACCTGGCTCGAAACCGCTGAAAAAGGACCTGAAGGCCAGGACGCTGAGGCAAGGTTTTCTTTCACCGAGCCGTTGTCGTTGAAGGTGGCGGAGTGCTTCTACTTAGAGCAACAGTACGAAAAGGCTTATGCTGCTTACGAGCGTCTTTTGCAAAACCTACCTGCCGGTGATGAACATCAGTCTCTGACAGATTTCCTTCGGCTTAAGATCGCGCTTTGCCTGAAGAAGGCCGGTGATACCGAACAAGCCAGCCGGTTGCTCAAAAAACTTCTGACGAGCCGTGTTCCTATTGTGGGAGCAATTGCAGCTTATCAGCAGAGTCTGATTGAGATCGAGGAACGACAATACTTAAGGGCCCGTGGCAACGCGTACCGCACAATTGCTTTGCTCGAGGCGCTCGACTGCAACAATGACTGGATTCTGTCGTTGGAGCGGCACTGTCGCTTCTTGGTCGCGGAATCCATGACTAGGCACGTTCTGTCGCTTTGTGACGCTGACAGCGATTTTCCACCTGACTTGTGGAGCCATGATTGGCAGGACGACCCGTTTATCAATGTGAGCCATACGCATATACGAAGGCTTCTCCAATCAGGCGCACAGCGGTTGCAAAATGCCCTTCTTGGCCCGCAGATTCAAAAGCGAGAACAGGCCGACGCAGCATCTCGTTGGTCCGTGGTCTGCTACGGAGCTCCTGTTGAGGAGCTACTGGCTAGATTCGCTACATCGGCCGATTGCGATATCCGTTGGGTTCAGCACGGAGAATCGTCGCAGAAGGCGGCCAAGACCGCGCTTCTTGACAGGCCCGTGTATCTATATCTACGAGCGGCCAGTCCCTATGAGTTCGTGACCACGGCAACCGGTTGTGTTGGATTGTTGGCCCAATTCAGTGACAACAAGACGATAGAAATCTGTGATCCGTCAGAATACAGTTTCTTATCGGACCATGTGGACATGTTGGCCGATGAAGCGGCCGCCCTGTGGCAGAGACTTCTTCTTACCGCCACCGATGATGATAATCTGCCCAATGCTCACTTTGCCTTGGCCGTGCTGCAGGCACAAAGAGGCCAGGTTAACGAAGCCGTCGCCGAATACAAATTGGTGGCGAATCGCTTTTCGCAATCCCGTTTGGCAGCGCACGCCTTGCTCCAGTCAAGCAAATTGAGAATCAAACTTCGCGATTATGTTGGTGCACGTCAGGACTTGAAACAGCTTATCGAGCTTTACCCGGATACTGCATTTTCGGACCAGGCTTGCTTGTTCCTCGCTGATGCAACATTGAAAGCCGGGATGTTCGAAGAGGCCGCGCGCCACTACAAGAAGGTGTACAATTTGGCCTTTTCTCTCGGTTCGCGAGTTGCCTCTGCGCTGGGAGCCGGCAAGTGCTTCTATGAGAGCGAGGATTATGAGGCTGCAACGAAATGGTTGGATCGATACGTCAGCCTCGCTCAGGATCAGCAAAGCCAGGAATTCAACTCAGCCTGTTTTCTGTTGGGCAAAGCGTACCTCGCTCTGGGCAAACACCAACAAGCCTGTGATGTCCTCAAATATGCCCTGGATGGGCATTTCTCCAAGAAGGAATACGTTGAAACGATCACGACTCTGGTTGAAACATACATTCAACAAGAGGATTTCATCGAGGCACTCGGCGTCTTAGAAAGCGCACGCACACAGCAGTTCTCACAGAGCGAATCCGTCAAGATTCTCATCCTGAGAGCAAAAGCTCTTGCATCCATAGGGCTGGCCGGCAAAGCCGAGGCCGTGCTATCTGACCGAGCACAGTATGTCCTGGACCCCAGGCTTAAGGCCGAAATATTCTTTGAGCTTGCCAAATGCCACATGGCAAAGGGCCAGTTCAAGCTCGCTCGCGATAAGCTGACGCAAATTCTCACTCTTGTTGAGCCGGGACCTCTTGCGCAACAGGTCCAGTACGAGCTGGCAGCATTGTGCCTGGATCTCGGCCAACACCGCCAGACTATCTCCATTTGCTCGCAACTGTTGGAATCGAAGCCGGCGGAACCTGTGAAGCAAGAAGCCTTGGGCCTGATGGCAAGGGCGCATGCACGTGAAAAAGACTATAACAGAGCAATCTTGGCTTTACTGGGCCGTCCCAACGGCGCTACGAAACAAGAGATGAAAGCACCGTTGGGCGACGAACAAGTAAGGACACAAACGCCGTTTGAAAGCACAACGCAATAGTGAGGCTCACTTCGCTGTGAAAAAGGCAGAAATGGATAGCTCGGAACGCAGTGGGATGCAAAATCCTCAACGCATAATTTCCAACGCGGTCTGTGCCGCACGGTCACAGACAGAAATCTGCCGCCGTAAACTCGACTACCCTGCTTGGTGCTCTGCTCTGGGTCTTTTTGTTATCTCGGTTTCCGTCTGCCTGCTGACAACCTCTGTGTTGAACGCGCAGTCTTTTCAGGACGTGAACCATCCGGGACCCTTACAAAAACTGACGGAAGCGACAACAACGGCTGGAAAGCCTCAAAGCTTCAAGGTTCATTCAAAGCCGACCGGTCAGCTTGCCGAACAACTGCGGCGAAGCAAAATCACCGCTCCTGTGACGCCGCAGGATGGTGAGCAGAAAGACGAACTGGAGCGTTTGATTGCCCAGATTCGCTCCGTCCGATTCAAGCCGGAACCGCAAAGTCCTGGGCCGTCCGCTGCCTCTGAGCCGGAGACAAAAATGCAGCCACCGTCCCATGAAGCAAGACGTGAGTCTGCACCGGCTCAAGAAATGACAGAAGAACCACCAGAAAAGCAGCAAAAGAAGTTGCACGCAGGACCTGCTGCGCCGGATGAAACACTTGCCCAGGAGACTCTACAGTTGCTCGAGAACATATCGCAAGGTCCAGCGCAGTTGCACCGTCCCGCTGAAGTGGCGGAGATTCTGTTTCTTAGCGGCCGTTTGAAGAAGGCCGCCGCGTTCTACCAGCAGGCTCTGGACCAAGCCGACCCCAACGACGCCTCGACGGCCCATGATCGGGCCTGGATGCTCTTTCAGATAGGCAACTGCCTGCGAGATGATGATCCTACAGCCGCTGGCAATGTGTACAGAAAACTGCTCTCGGAGTTTCCTGACTCTCCGTGGGCCAATTTAGCCCATGTTTGGGAACAATTTACGCACTGGTATGAAAAGGACGAGCCGTACGCCCTACTTTCTGAATCCGAATCTTCATTTTGAGCCGTGGTTGTCGGGAGGACCCGCTTCGCAGGAGCCTGCGACATGTGAAGGTTACTCGTCTTGTACCCTGAATTGAGAACGTATCGCTATGACAACATCTGCAACTGAGATGAACAGAATCAGTCAAGGACTTTCAGACAACGAATTCTCACAGCGCGGACCAGACTCTGCGAATGTCTTGATAGTCGATGATGACCCCCACGCGGTTCGGCTGACACTCGAGATTCTCGCCCGTAAGGGCATCCGCGCGAATCTGGCCGACAACAAGAAGGCCGCTATTGATTTCCTTGAGAGAAATGATTGTGACCTCGCATTTGTTAGCGAGAAGAATATCCATGCGAATACGTCGGCCGGCAGCGCAGAGTGTGGCTTCGAACTGCTTAACCAAATCAAGGCTCAGTCACCGGAACTGCCGGTGATTATGCTGGCCAATGAAGCGTACAGCACCGGCCAACAGACGAGGAAAGGTCGCAAGGCTCCGTCACATGCCTCGGATTCTGCACTCTACGACCTGTCGACTATACGCCATATCAGCCGAAGGGCCGTCCAGGCTATCCGCTCAGGCTGTTGCGATGTTCTTGTCAAGCCCCTGCAGCCGGAAGAAGTGGAACGGCTTATCGACGTGTTCTTACCCAATCATAAGGTGGGGATGGCCGCCTCCGCTCAGGAGGGCAGCCGCTACCTTTACCAGATTGTGGGCAGAAGCCCCAAGCTGGTTCAGACGGTAAATCTGGCGCGAAAGGTGGCCCCTACATCGGCGCCGGTTTTGATAAGCGGCGAAAGCGGAACAGGCAAAGAGCTGATCTCCTACCTCATCCATCACGAAAGCAGAAGATCTCTGGGGCCATACGTGGCAGTCAATTGCGCGGCGTTGAGTGATTCACTCCTGGAAAGTGAGCTTTTCGGCCATGAGAAAGGGGCGTTTACCGGCGCGCACACACAGCGCAAAGGGCGCTTTGAGATGGCCGATGGGGGAACGTTGCTGCTGGATGAAATTACGGAAACGCCACTGCGATTTCAGGCCAAGCTGCTCCGCGTACTCGAACAGCAGCAGTTTGAGCGGGTTGGCGGCAATGAACGCCTCAAGGTTAACGTGCGCATCATAAGCACGACGAACAAGGATTTATTGCACGAAGTGCAGCAGGGCCGATTCCGTCAGGATCTGTATTATCGGCTAAGCGCGGTGCGATTGGTCGTCTCGCCGCTGCGACGGCGGCTGGAAGACCTGCCTGAATTGACGTGGCACTTTGTCAATCTCTACGCCCGTGAGGCGCAGCGGCGCATCACCAAGCTTGACCCTACAATGATGGATATCTTTGCCGAGTATCATTGGCCCGGCAATATCAGGCAGTTACGAAATGTCGTGTTGACTTCGTTGGTCATGGGCATCGGGCCAACGCTTTCGTTAGCTGACGTCTCCTGGCTCTTCGACGAGTTGCAGCCCCGGCCGCAGCAAAACACAAACGCTGAGATGGCGCACATGGATGTGTTATCTTCTGACCGAGACTCCATCGAGCAGCCATCTTCCGGACTCGGTGGCATACCGCTCCAGAAGCTGGAGAGACAAGCGATTCTGGATACCCTTCGCCAAACAGCCGGCAATCAGGCAAAGGCTGCAAGAGTGTTAGGCATCAGTGACCGAACCTTGCGAGATAAAATACGCCGATATCGACAAAGCGCAGCTCAGGTTTTGATTCCTGATGGTTGCTCACGGCCAGGGCCAAAACCGCCGGTTGCGCAACCGGTAGAGCAGACCTATTAGAACAGTGTGCGGGGCAGAAGGAAGAAAATGGCGGACAGAAAAAAAGCGGAAAAACAAATGGGCCCAAAGCGGGAGCCAACCGATGCTTCCGGGCAAAAGCAATCCTCCCGAAGGCCGTCCTCTGGCTATGTGCAGTGGCTGATCTTCGCTGCCGTGGTCATCGTCTGCGGAGCTGCCGGCTTCGGATTTGAGCGACTGTTGGTCCGGCCCACTGTCCGGGATAGAGCGAATGACGGACAGCAAGAGCAGACTATGCAAACATGGCAAGCAGATGGTTCCGCGGAGGATACTGGAAAAAGCTGGTACCATGACCTCGAGCCGGTGGTGGCTAATCTAAATGAACCGGGGGTGACACGCTACGTTCGCGTAACTCTAACCTTGGAGGTCAGCGCTGAATTGGACCAGAAGAAAGGGCAAGCCTTTCTCACAGAGAAGAACCCGATCTTGAAGAATTGGTTGACGATCTATTTGGCCAGCCAGACCATCGAGAACATGCGAGGGGACAGAAACCTTCGACGTATCCAGTCGGAAATACTGGATACGTTCAACGAAAAGCTATTCCCGGACACAAGGCCCAGGATCAAACGCGTTCTATTCAAAGAGTTTGCGATACAATGAGCAGCCACGGCAGCAATAATCTCAGTAAAGAAAAGGTTCGCCAGCTTCTGGCGGCTATGGGCAGAACCACCGAGCGAGAAGAGCCGATAGACGCCGTTATGTATGATTGGCATCAGCCGCACTACTTCAACCAAACGCAGCTTCGCAAACTCGAAAGCCTGGCTGAGCAAGCCGCCGCCAGCATCGCTGAGAGACTCGTCCAGCTTTACCAAGGTGATGTCAATGTCACGGTCAGAGCTATCACTCAGCATTTTGGCGACCGATTCCGCGGCGAGACTACGGATGGTATCCGAAGTGATTACTACTTAGCGTTCGGTTCGCAGACCGAACCTACGTTAGGTCTGGTTGGCCTTTCCCAACAGACGGCCATAGCCTGGGTGACACAATTGCTGTGCGATAACGAGCCTGAACGAGATTCAGCGCATCCGCAAAGCGAGCTTTCAGGCACAGTATTGTCACCATTGGAGGAATCACTTCTCACAGACGTGGCGGTCGCAGTGGTTGAGGCGTTTTGTGCACCTTTTCGTGCTTTTCACAGCTTTGGGCCGGTCCAAGAGCTCGTGACGGGACAGTTGCCCATCGAGCTCGGTGACACTGCAGAAATCTGCAAATTTATCTTCAACGTCCAAAAAGCTGACTCAGAAAGCTCCAATGAAGTGTACGTCGTTGTCCCTTGTGACGTGTTGGCGCCGATGGTGGGTAAGACTGCCACCATCGAAGAGCCAATTTCCTCTGAGGATGTCTCCAAAGCGTTACTGGAGCACGTACAACAGATGCCGGTTACCATTGCAGCTCGCCTGGCGTCAACGGCCTTCTCGTTTGAAGGCCTCATGGACCTTCAGGCCAGTGACATACTCGTATTCGATAACAAAGTCGATCAGCCGATCGATTTAATGCTGGGGGGACAAACGCTCTTTTGTGTGCGGCCGGCGAAATCTGCCGGGCAATACGCCGTAGTAATGACTGGATTGCGTGACAATATCGCGCAGCATGCAAATGAGGTGACGGAGAAGTAGCAGACCGTCGCGAAGCAGGATAGAGGTCACATGGTGGGCCGAGAATTGTAGGGGAATCTAAGCATGGCAAAAACAGCAAGAGCTACCGCCAAAGACCAGGAAACGCAGAATCAAGATCAAGACAGCATCGCTTCCTCGACACAGGTCCAGAAACAGGTGCGGTCTGCGGAGTTCACTGAGGTGGACGGTGCAGATGCAGGTGCGACTGGCCCCGGTAGCAAATTGGATATTCTGCTGGACATGAATGTGCCGATTACGGCGGCAATTGGCCAAACGGAGGTTTCGGTCCGGCGTCTTTTACAGTTGGGTCCGGGCTCGGTCTTGAAGCTCGATAAGCCTATCGATGAGCCCGTGGACTTGTTTCTTAAGGATGCTAAATTTGCCGCCGGAGACGTCGTCGTCGTGGATGACCGATTCGCAATCAGAATCAAGCAGATTATTGGCGCTGGTGTCTCTTCCGAGCAGACGGAACCACAGCCAGCTTGATGCCACCAGTTGGAACGTGCACTAAGGATTTGTCATGGCGTTTTCAAAAAAGCCGGATGCATCGGGTTCCTCAATGACGGGCTTTGACAAACACACAGGCGAAGCCTTATTTGATACGCCGATGGCGGCACACAGCAATATCATTCTGGCTGTGGGCCTGGTGACAGTCCTGGCGACGTTGCTCATTCCTTTGCCGACACCACTTCTGGACATGCTCTTGGCCTGTAGCATATCTCTGGCCGTGGCTGTGCTGATTGTGACCCTGTCGGCCAAAGAGGCTTTGGAGCTGTCGACTTTCCCTTCGTTGCTTCTTTTTGTTACTTTGTTTCGCTTGTCTCTTAACGTAGCCTCGACGAGGCTGATACTCTTGCAAGCCGATGCCGGCAAGATCATCCAGACATTTGGCGGCTTCGTTGCCGGCGGCAGTCTCGTCGTGGGCCTGGTCATCTTCTTGATCTTGGTTGTCATACAATTCATCGTCATTACAAAGGGAGCGGAGCGGATAAGCGAGGTGTCAGCGCGATTCACCCTCGATGCGATGCCGGGTAAACAGATGGCCATTGACGCCGACCTTAACGCCGGTGTCATAACGGAGGCACAGGCCAACGAACGCAGGGCAAAGATCGTCAAGGAAAGCGAATTCTATGGCGCCATGGATGGTGCCAGCAAATTCATTCGCGGTGATGCCAAAGCAGGCTTGATTATCACGGCGGTGAACATCATCGGCGGCATCGCCATGGGTTATACACACGGCATGTCGGTTGGCGATGCCGTCCGGACGTATTCGATTCTCTCCATTGGTGACGGTTTGGTAAGCCAGATACCTTCGGTGATCATCTCCATAAGTTCCGGCTTTTTGGTCACTAAAATCTCGTCGAGCAGGAGTGTCAGCCAGGATTTGTCCAGGCAGTTTCTCAGGACCAGCCAGCCGTTGATCATCGCATCGTTTATCATCGCCTCTTTGGCCCTGGTGCCCGGCTTGCCCAAGATTCCATTTGTCCTGTTGGCCACCGGAACGGCAGTGCTCGGACGCATGGTCGCTCAATCAGAGAAACAGCATAAGAAACCTGCCGAACCGCAGAAGACAAAGCCCGAAAAAGAGCCGGTCGAGGAGCTTTTAGACATCGACCGAATTTCCGTCCAGGTCGGCGTGCGATTGATCACCATGGTTGACCCCCGTAAAGACAATACGATCTTCGAGCGCATCGGAGCCTTGCGCAGGGCATTTGCTCAGCAACTCGGACTTATTATTCCGCTGGTTCGTCTACGGGACAACATCAACCTTGAACCGAATGCCTACGAAATACGACTCGCGGATATTCCGGTAGCGAAAGGCCGATTGGAGCCTGACATGTATCTGGCTATGGATCCCGGTACCGTTCGCCAGAAGGTTCAGGGTATAGAAACAACCGAGCCGGTGTATGGCCTGCCGGCCTTGTGGGTCATGCCGCAAAACAAGGAAAAGGCCGAGCTGCATGGCTACACCGTTATTGATCCGGAATCCGTCTTTATTACACATCTGTCGGAGACTTTGAAGAAGCACGCCGATGAGCTTCTGACCCGCGAAGACGTCCAATTGCTCCTGGATCGGCTTCGTCGGACGCAGCCCTCGCTGGTTGGAGAAGTTGTTGGAACCGAGAGCGACATATCGATTGGATTGCTCCAGCGCGTGCTGAGGAGCCTTCTGAAGGACGGCATTCCAATTCGCGAATTGACCACCATACTCGAATCATTGGCCGAGAATGCTCCGCGTACCAAAAATGTGTCCACCTTGACCGAGCTGGTGCGAAAATCGCTCAGTCGAACCATTACCGAGCAGTACAAAGATGAGGCGGGCAAGATCTCCGCTATCGCACTGGAACCTGCATTTGAACATCAGATAGCTTCCAGTTTGCGACAGGAAGCGGGAGAGGCTGCTTTGGCCTTGCCGACCGAGGTAGTGATGGAGCTGAGTAGGAAAATCGCCCAGGCCTGGAAAACGGCGATGGACCAGGGAAGAGACAAGGTAGTTTTGCTGTGTGATTCACGGCTGCGCTATTGCTTGGCGGTCATGTTAGCACGGACGGTGCCGCCCCTGCCGATCCTGGCCTACGATGAGATACTGCTCGGCACCGACGTCGAGCCGATAGAGACGATCTCCGTGCAGCAAAGTGACTCTCCGGGTAACGGAAGAGAAGAACAGCGCAGCCCCGCTTTGGCCGCGGGGGCTGGACATTGATAGAGGAGCCAGATGCGCAGGCTATTGTAGGTGTAGAAACAACTAAGAGCAAACAGGGCAGGAAGTAAGCAGAGGCTGTTATGCCGTTAAACGCTCGACATATTGCTGTCAGTATTGCTGTCATAGGTTTTTTCACTCTGAGCTTTGTGGGCTGGTTCAGTGATCTATCACCGTGCACCTGCTGCAAGAGAGCAGTCATAGGCGCGGTGGTCACTTATACGGCAGCCAGTCTGATTGTCAAAGCGATTAACGCGATTTTGGTCAGCGCGATGATCACGAGCCGAAGTAATCATAATCCTGACAAGACACAAACAGGTTCCGCCACAGCACGCGCGGTGAATGAACGGAAGGAAACCACCCGTGGCGCTAAAGACTGAAAATCTTCGCAAGGCGGGTAAACCGCAACCGCTTGTCGCCGGCAACGGTGAACACCTGAAAGTTGCGGCGCTGCGCGCCTACCATGAACAGAAAAGCGAGTCAATTGATGATGAGCGGATAGTACAGCTTCTGCCCTTGGTACAGAAAATCGCCCGTCGCGCGGTGACCTATCTTAATCCCCCTCTGTCATTCGAGGATTTGGTGTCCGCGGGGACTATTGGTTTGGTCAAAGCTGCCCGTGATTTCGACGCTTCGCACCAGGCCGAATTCACAACCTACGCGTATATCAGAATCAAAGGAGCGATTCTTGACGAGTTACGAGGCGCGTCTTTGCTGCCCGCCAGCCTCAACAAGCAGATTCGAAATGTGGCGGAACTCAGCCAAAGAATCACACAGCAAACGGGCTGTACGCCCACCGATGAGGAGCTGGCCCAGAGACTCGGACTCACCGTCGGCGAGGTGTACGCACTTTTTGAAAACGCACGAGCCCGGCATTTTGTCTCCATCGACGGCTTTACAAACCAAGAGCCGACCGTCGCTAATTTCGTGGCCGTGGCCGAAACAGCAACGCCGGATCAGCAACTGGAGAAGGCCGAATTGATAGAAACCCTCTACCAAGCTATACAGCAACTGGATAAAAGGCGAAGAGAGATTGTCTTACTCTATTACCAGCAGCATCTGACAATGAAGCAGATAGCTACGCTCCTGGGTATCACCGAATCACGCGTGAGTCAACTGCATGCAAGTGCTTTGTTCAATCTATCCGTCAAATTAGGGCATTGGGAAGATGGCTGATAACAACTCTGACATGGTAAAGCCGATCGAGGGCCTGCAAAATATCGCGGGACTGTCTCCTGCAAAACGGCGAGAGGAAAGAAAGCGTCGCCAGAATCTGTTGCAACAGCAGAAAGATGATGCTGACCAAGAGCCCAATGAGCCAGTAACCGAGGACAGTACGGGCTCCGACGTTGACGACGACCGGCAAGACCAACATCATCGGATTGATTACTGTGCGTAACGCGGCGCTCGTGTTTGTCTGAGCCAGTGAAGGGCTGAGAGAACAAATGGAAAAAGCAGCAGGATACATTCTCAAGGGCGACCAAGTCAACCTTGAAGGCAAGATTCAAATCGGCATCCAACAAGTTGATTCGGCGCAGATTGAAAAAACGGAACCAAGCGGAACCATTCACCAGGTGCAGATCGTGGAAAAGCATCCCGAATTTGCTGTTGTCGAGATAATCTGCTCGTGTGGTGCACGAGCATTACTACGGTGCGAGTACGCCGGTATGGAAACGGCCCGAGAAGTAAGCGAAGATGAACAAATTGATCGGTGACAAAGATGCGGACGTATTTTTGCACAGAAGAGTTTGTGTGGTAAAAAGGTAAGGAGAAAGTGCGATGCAGGTTGGCCAGAAGAAAATCCTCGCTTTGACAGCTTGCTTATTTGGGAGTCTACTTTTCGGCTGTTCGCCGCCGCAGCAACAAGTGCAGATTGACCAAACACGTGATCTGATTGATACGCGACGCAACGGCTTGATTGCAAAGCGATTTCAAGAACCGGATCAGAGCCCAACGCCGATCGAGTCGGCTGTCGAATTGTCTGAGAAGTATGCTGCGCTTTCCAAACGAGCAGCGGAGCTGCAGAAGAAGAACAACGATTTTGCTGAAGAAAACACTGCGATGAAGAAACAGATCGCTACTCTGCAACATGAATTGGACCAAGCACAGAAAGAATTGACCGAGGCAAATGATTTGTTGATCGAAATGCACATTGAGTTGAATAACTGGAAGAGCAGCATTTTGGGGTTTCGTGGTGAAATGCGTGAGGCAGAGAAAGCACAACTGGAAGCTCTATTGAAAATCCTCAAGATCCTTGGTGCGGAAGTGAGCCCGGAGCCGGCACAGGCCGAAACTCCCATTCCCGACAATCCTGCGGATGTCAACTCCGCCGAGACGGTGCCGAGCGAGCTGCTTCATGCAAGGGTCCAGGAAACTCCAAACCAGGAGAAGTTGGATGAATAGGTTGGAAAAAACCGCAATGTATGGCATTGGCAGCGCAGTGAGATTGCTGCTCTTGCCTGTCGTTCTGTCGGGCTGTCAGCTCAACGATGTATCAGAACCGGGGGCGGACTTCTACTACATCAGTACGTACAAAGACCTGTCTCATGTCGGAAGAGTCGCTCTTGTTGAACTGGAAAACGAGTCGAATTATCCACAGGTCTCCACCGATGCGACAGAGGCCCTTTTCCTCGCATTACAGAAAAAGCAGATTTTCAGCTTAACTGTCGTGCGAAAGGACGACCCTGCAAGCCGCCGGTTGCAATTGGATTTTGCTACCAATTACACTCTGGCACAACTTTTTGCCGTGCGCAAGACGCTGCAGTGTAACGCGGTCTTGGTTGGTACCATCACCGAATACAGGCCTTACCCCCATACGACTCTCGGTCTTCATCTGCGCCTTCTGGACCTGAGAGACGGCGAGCTGCTTTGGGCCTTGGAACAGGTTTGGGATAGTGCCGACAAAACCACGGAAGCTCGAATCAAGAAATACCTCGAGCGTGAAATGCGTTCGAGTCTCGCTCGATTGCCGGAGCAGTTGGTCGTTGTTAGCCCACTGAAATTCCTGAAATTCGTTGGTTATGAGGTGGCTGAGACGTTCACGTCCGCTAAATAGCCCGGACGTTGCACCGAAGCAAGCATCCGTTTTTCCCAATGGCAGAATTTAGCAAAAACTATAAAGTTTTTTCAAAACCATGCGAAAAAGATAGTGGTTTCAAGTGTGGTAGGGAAGGTATGTGATGGTTGACAGAATAGGTGCTGAAAAAGCGCAGGAAATTTTGGCAAGATTGTCGTCGCAACAGCACAACCATGTAAAGCCTGCGGCGAAAACCGACGGAGATGCATCCGTCCAGGTGAACTATGCCTCTTTGATAGAAAAGGCGCAGCAAGTCCAGCAGGCGGACGCTCAGGCGCTACAGCGGGCCGGCGAGCTTCTGCGGTCCGGAATGCTGCACAGCTCTGCTATTGCGCGAGCAGCGGCTGAGAATATCGTAGAATTTGGCGTGTAGATGACGGACAACGTCATCTATCAAGGAAAAAGGCCGACCACGGATGGTCACACGAAGCCCATATGGGTTTCTCTAAGGCGGCGGGGGCGTGTGTGCATAATTACCCCCACGTGTGCACACACCTCGCCGTTTTATGCTTACAAGGGGGCGTAGAACCAAGCCGTACCATAGAGTTAACAATGGGGCAGACGGCCCAGCTCAAGACCTGGCGCAAGTTCAAAATGCTCTGGAAACACTACGTCCTCCAGAGCCTGTTGGCCGCTTCCGTGCTTGTCGGCGTCATCTTGGTCCTGGGCGAGAAGAAAATGGTCTTGATCAGTGCCATGGGGGCGACTTCCTTCATTGTATTCGCAATGCCTCGACACATATCGGCACAGACCCGCCACGTGCTGGGCGGCCACTTCGTTGGCCTGGCCTGCGGAGCGGTATTCTACTTTTGCCCCCTGCCATACTTCATTAGATACCCGCTGGCGGTCGGGGCCGCCATGTTCGTCATGGTAGCTTTGGATGTTGAACATGCGCCGGCCGCGGGCACCGCCTTGGCTGTCGTCGTGCACGAGGCCTCTCTCGACGCCTGTATTACCGTTATGGTGGCGGCTCTCGTTCTGTCTCAATGTCGCTACTACCTGCGCGGATACCTGAAAGATCTCGTGTAGATCGCATTATTGGGCTGTGAGACTTGATAATTAGCTGCGGAGGGGCGGTTTACACATAAGTATCGACAACTAGGCCTGTTGGCGCATCTTCGATGATTGGCCCGACTCTATGCTGTTTGTCCGCACGCGCCACCGGCTCGCCCATGCACTTGATACGCACATCCACGCTGATCACATCGTCGCTTTCGCGGTATGCGGTATTTAGCCGAGCTGTTCGCACGGATGGACCGGCAGTTTCGGCCAGAAAAACGGTATTTGTGAATGTAGGTGAAATCTTCTCTGTCATTACATCACGCCCCCAACGACCAATATGATAGCAGATTCGAGGGAACAAATCAAGCAGAATTCCGCCTCGCCGCCGGCGAAATGTGCCTTCCTAGGCGCCTAAGGACGTTTCAATGGTGAAAAGCACGCTATTATGGGGCAAGAACCCGGATTTTGATGGTCGTGGCGGCGGCATATCGCTAAAATATTTCCCAAAATTGCCGTGCCGGGCGGCTCGCACCGGCCGGTGTCCAGGCGTGTGCCGGAAGGATTCAGTGATGAACATCATTGCTCGATGTCCTAAGTGCAGTAATAACAACGTCTTGGATAGTTCGGCTGCGGATAGGCGGGTTCGGTGCCGCAAGTGCGGCTGGCTCTTCAAGGTCCCCAAGCTGGAGGACGTCCCCAAAGCGGTCAAGACCATAAAGCACGCTAGGGGCACGATTTATGTAGATGAGCAAGGCAGAATCTACGGGTAGGATTGCATTGCTTTCCCGCAAGCATCTTTGACACTAAGGGCAAAAAGGTGGCGAGCAGCTTTTGGAAATTTAGGGAATATGACAGGTTCTCGCGGAGGCTGAAATTGGACATTTGTTTTTTAGGGCTGTCACGCAAAATTTTTATAACTGTTTAATTTATAAGACCTTAAGCGCCAAAAACGGAAATTTCCACAATTGCATAAAACTCGCCAAAACTGACAGAAACTGCGCGTTTTTTAACGAAAACTCACAGAAATGCACTCGTTTTGACGCAAAATTTAGTGGATATTGGCGGCTGTCAACCACCGGTTCATAAAATGGGCATTTTAGCTGACTCATCCCCAGTTTTGACCTATGGATAAGTGAAATGGTCGACTCTTTGCCGATAAGAGTTGTGGAAGAAAGATATTACAACTCTTTGAAAGAAGTCGACCATGAAACGCCAACAGATGACAGGCTTTGTTTTGTCTGTATGTTCTTACCTTAGGTTATCCCAGGCTAAAACCTTGAGCGAATTAGTGCCAGCAGCAACAACGATGGCCAGAGCCTCTCTGGCCCAACTGGGACGAGCCTTATCATATCAAAATGGCATCGCCATAAAACACTGTATCAAACGAGTGGATCGCTTTGTCGGAAACCATAGAGTCGAACCCATCGAGGCCATGCGTGGGGTAGTCCAATGGCTGGCCAAGCCGGGCAAACAGTTACTGATCAGTATCGACTGGGGGCATATTCGGGACTTCCATTGTCTGATCCTGGCGGCGCGACTACGGGGCCGTGTGATCCCACTGGTGTGGGCTGTCTATCGCTACCAGGATATCTATCGTTTGCAGAACAACCTCGAATATGGCCTGTTGCGTGTGTTGCGCACCATGATACCAAACTCGGCACAGGTGGTCATCCTGGCGGACTGAGGATTCGGCCGTCCCGAGATGGCCAGGCAATGCCAGAAGCTGCAGTTTGGCTACATAATTCGCATAGAGCCAAACGTGTACGTTAAAGGGCATGGCTTTACCGGAAAGCTTGTTGATCTGCCTATACGCCCGGGCCAGCAGGTGGTTCTGCACAACGTACAATATCGTAAGTACAAACCAGTCCGACAGCATATCGCGGTCGTTTGGCAGAGGGGCGCATCTACGCCGTGGTTCTTGATGACCAACGTAGACAAGGTGCCTGCGAAGAAGTTGACCAAGATATTCGGCAGCCGGATGACGATTGAGCAGTATTTTCGGGATACGAAGAGCAAGCGCAACGGTTTTGCTCTGCGGCTGACGTTAATAAAGGATTCAGATCGCCTCAGTCGGTTTCTGTTGATTCTGGCTCTGGCCTATATTCTGTTGGCGACCATAGGTCTGTATGCCGGTAAGGTATTCCATCCGCGGCAGTGGTGCTCGAATAATCGCGTCTCTGAATGCAGTGTATTTACCGTTGGCAGAGTGATGCTTCACCAGCGCCTGCCTGCTCTGGGGCAGCTATTGAGGGCTCTGAGAGATGAAATCCTCTCGCAAAAGTGGGGATGAGTCAGGGGTTTTGTGTGCCGTCGGCCGCACACCTGCCGGGCATTTCTGGGGCTGATGGCCTGTAGAGGGTCGATCTATATACAAAATGGAAGGCTCTTCCGCGCCAGAAGAACCTTCCATTTTTCAATAGCTTGCCTGGTTCTTCAGTTCTTGCTCGAAGCTAAGCCGCAGCCGCATCTCATGATGCGCTGCCATCTTCCAATAGTCCTTGTCAGTCGAAATAGCGCCGAAATCCCAAACACATCAGGCAAGCCAACTTCTGTTCAGAGCGTCAGACTACCTCTTCTTTCTCTTTTTGGTTTTCTTCTTCTTTGTGGCTTTTTTCTTCTTCGTTTTCTTCTTCTTGGTTTTCTTCTTCGTGGCCTTTTTCTTCTTGGCTTTCTTCTTGGTTACTTTTTTCTTTTTCGCCTTTTTCTTTGCCATATTCATTCTCCTTTCGGTTGATTAAACAACCTCAACTTTCGTTCTACGCAGATAATACTAATTTTGTATGAAAGACAAAGTCAACGACATTATGAAAAGCCATGAAATATTTTCATACTTTCTATCGTCCGAATGCTCTAAAATACTTCATATTTTTTTCCGCCATGGCGCTTTTACAAGGGCTTTGCTTTTGCGTATGATGCGTCTGCTGATAAAAGAACGTTGTTCGTTTGCCTTTGGACGCAGCTTGAGTGAGTGACACCAAATCAATGGATGTGCATTACGTGCGGTACAGTGCCTGTATAAATGGGTTTTGCGCTTTTGCATCATGGGACAACGAAACTCATAATGTCATGGTATACACGTGCCGAGAGTGTCACGATGTCTTATGTGGGTTGATCGCAAGCGATTGTGTGCACGGTGTTCTCGACCCGTCGGTGATATTCTTACGTGCCGACAAAATTTCGTTTTGACCGTGTAATATTTCTTCAACATTACACAATTTTCTTGTTAATTGTTTTATGGCAGAAAGAAAAATAGCGCTGTTCGGCGGCGTTTGATCCGATTCACCTGGGTCATACCACAGTAGCTGCGGAAGCTTTGGAGTCTATTGGCGCAGAGAAGTTGATCTTTATGCCTGCCAAACGTTCCCCCTTAAAGGGCTCTGATCCTAAGGCCGGCGCACATCACCGTTTTCGTATGATAGCTCTTGCAATCGCCGGCCATGAGAAATTCGAGTTGAGCAATTATGAGTTAAACAGACCGGAGCCAAGCTACACATTGGATACTGTAAGGCATTTCAAAGCTGCCTACAACAACCAGACGCAAGTCTATTGGCTGCTGGGCGCCGACAGTATTGATGATTTGCCGTACTGGCACCGGGTAACCGAGCTAATTGACGAGTGCAATCTTTCCACCATGTACCGCGCCGGCCGCCCTGTGCCTGATTTCTCCAAATTCGAAACGATCTGGGGTCGTAAGCGCGTGGAAAAATTGCAGCGACATGTAATTCGCACGTCTTTGATTGACATAAGTAGCACCCAGATACGAGAGCGATTAACCCGCGGAGACGATGTTAGTGGCATGTTACACCCAGCCGTCGCAGACTACATCCGGAGAAACAGGCTCTATTCGTAACAACAGGCATAAGATTCAAGGCCAAATCGAAAATTTGGAAATAGATGGCGAAAAATGCACCATCAACATGATTTGCCAGAATCTGCGTGCAAGTATCGTAACTTTTCAGAACTCGACCTGCGGACGATGCTTGAGCATCCCAGAGATTATGGGCCTGACGTAGTTAAAGGACGGTGGGTCATTGTTACTTCGCATCGCAGGCGAAAGTGGAAGATCATTGTAGAGCCTGACTTCCATGCCAGGCGTCTATTTGTAATAACAGCCTATCCATGCTGGGAATCGTAATATGAATGAATCATATTTGGAAGTGACGTTTCGACATGGCCGGCCAATAGCTGCGTACTACTATTTGCCGCGTCGGGCCAAGGATAAGAGCCGTCGAACAAAGCGAGTTGAGCCGGGGCTTGTGATTGATTTCACGCGAGCCGGAAAGCCTATCGGAATTGAGATCCTTGCGCCTGATAAGCTCACCTTGGTTGCCTTTAATCGAGTGCTTCGTGAGCTTGGTTTTCCACCCCTGAAGCGTGCCGATTTGGCACCATTGATTGCAGCTTAGTGGGTTTATTACTCGCAGTCTGGACATTGCGTCCATCCGGGCTCGGCTGACGATAGACATTCGAGCCGTTTATGTGCGAGCATTTGGGCTATGAGGCTCCGAGCTCTGGTCGGGCGGCTTCACTTCCTGCGTTTTGTACTTGGTTTCCTTCGCTTTGCGATCCCTCTATCCGGCGACTCCTCTCAGAGCAGGCTTTGCTTGGGAGCTTAGAACGTGCAGGGTCAGTCATCTATTTCTGGTTGAGTTGATTTTCTGCTGTTTTCATCAGCCAGCCGCACCAATTGCGTATGCCTTCGCCGGTCTTAGCTGATATTGGAAAGATATCCAGTTCCTTGTTGAGTACGCGCGCATCGTTCTTCACGCGGTCTACATCAAAGTCTATCTGCGCAGTTGCCGGCAGCAGATCGATCTTGTTAATCAGCAGTGCTTTGGACTTCGCGAAGATGGCGGGGTATTTAGCCGGTTTGTCGTCTCCTTCGGCCACTGAAAGCACAGCAATTTTGCCGGTCTCGCCCAACTCGAATGCGGATGGACAAACCAAGTTGCCAACGTTCTCTATGAAAATCAAATCCAGCCCTTCAATCGGCAGCTTCTGCAGTGCCTTGTTTATCTGAGCCGCGGATAAATGGCAGGCCCCGCCGGTATTTATCTGCACCACCGGGGCGTTCGTGGCCCGGATTTTCTGGGCGTCCAGGTCCGTCTGGACATCACCTTCTATAACGCCGATCTTCATTCTGCCCCTCAGTTCACGTATCGTCCTGCTCAAGATGGTCGTTTTACCAGAGCCGGGTGACGATATCATATTTAGACATACTATTTTCTTTTCCGCAAAGATCTGACTGTTCCGCAGCGCGTACTCTTCGTTTGCACTGAGGATTTTCTTGCCTACGGCTTTTCTCTGCATTGTTTATTCCGTTTCAAATTCTATTTCTTCCAGGAGCAAGGGCGCATCCGGCAGCACTTCGAAGTCATCACTGCCACACGTTGAGCAGCGCGGCTGCGGAAATGCAATCGCAAAGCTCCGGCCACACTTCTTGCACCGCGCCTTTATCGACTTGTGCTCGATCTTCAAGCTCATGCCTTCGCACGAAGTACCTTTTGCGACGGCCTCGAAAGCAAAGAGAAGAATCTCATCGTTCACGGCGTTTAATGCGCCGCAACTGATCTTGGCGCTGACGGGCTTTGCATCTTGTTTTACAGCTTCATCCGATATGGCTGCCAAAAGACTCTCGGCTATCATCATTTCATGCATCAGCATATCCTCGGCAGCTCTCTGCCGTACGGCATCTGGACGATTCTCTTTCCTCCGATTTTGGTTACCATCTCGACCATGGGTACGTCTTTGGTTTGACACACCCGGCCGATTATGGCTGCGTTTTTGCCCAGCGGGTGTTTTCTGCAGATATTGATGCACTGCTCGGCTGATTCCGGCGACACAATGGCTACCAATTTGCCTTCGTTAGCGATATTAAGCAGGTCAAAGCCGAGCATATCGGCTGCACCCTGCACTGCCGGATTCACCGGGATGTCCGCTTGACGGATTTCGATACTCAATCTACTGCCTTGCGCGACTTCATTCAGTGTGGCAGCCAATCCGCCGCGAGTGGGATCGCGCATAAACTTGATGCCATCTACGTTTTCCAGCAATCGGCACGTCAGCCCCGCCAGAGCAGCACAATCGCTGCTTAATTGTGACTGGAACCGGATATCCTCGCGCTGGGAAATAATCGTCATCCCGTGGTCGCCGATGGTGCCGCTGATGAGTATTCTATCGTCCACGGCAATCTCATCGAATCCCACAGTCGCCCCGGGCAGTTTGAGACCGATGCCTGCGGTGTTGACGAAGATCTGGTCGGCTGCGCCGGCTTCGACGGTCTTGGTATCGCCGGCAATGATACTAACCTGATTTTCTTCGCAGTGCTGGCCGATGCTATCCAAGATGTCCTCGAGCAATGCGAATTCGAAACCTTCTTCTATGATCAGCGACAGCGCTAATGCAACAGGCTTAGCCCCGGCCACCGCCAGGTCATTTATCGTTCCGCAGACGGCCAACTTTCCGATATCTCCGCCGTTGAAGAACAACGGCTTGATGACATAACTGTCGGTGGTGAAACAGATAGATTGTGCATCGACATTTAGTTCGGCCGAATCACCCAATTTGGCAAGAGCTTCATTCTTGAGCCTGGGTAGAATAACCCGCCGGATCAACTCATCGGTCAGTTGCCCTCCACCGCCGTGCGCCAGCAAGACCCTATCGTGTTTAGGCATTCTTATCATCCGCCTCTTCCCTGCCCGTACTTAAACCAGGCTGCACAGGTCCCCTCGGAGCTTACCATACAGGGGCCGACCGGTGTTTGCGTGGTACAGCTTTCTGCAAACAGACTGCATTCTGGCGGCTCTATCAGACCGCAGAGAACTTCGCCGCACCGACAGCCGCTCGTATCTTCAGTTGGTGTCTCATCCAGGTCGAATTGTTCAAAGGCGTCGAATTGACTATATCTTTGTTGGAGTCGGAGCGTGCTTTTCGGAATCTTTCCCAGGCCTCGCCAGAAACCATCGACCGGGTCAAAGAACTCGCCGATCATTTTTTGGGCCGAGACATTGCCTTTTTCGGTCACCACCGCAGTGTAGACGGAGCGTACTTGCGCATCGCCGGTTGTAAGCTGCCGGCAAATTTCAGCAAGCCCTTCCATTATTTGCAGCGGTTCGAAGCCGGCCACCACGCACGGCCGAGCAAAATCCTGCGCGATCTCGGCAAAGGCGCCGTAGCCGATGATCACGCTGACGTGTCCGGGACAGAGAAAGCCGTCGATGTGATGATTCTTCTCAGCGAGCAACGCCCGCATTGCGGGAACCACCAGTTTATGCCCGCTCAAGACAAAGAAATTGTCGATGCCGGCTTCGGCTGCTTCTTTCACCGCCACAGCCGTAGCCGGCGCGGTGGTTTCAAAGCCCACCGCAACGAACACCACCTTCTTGTCCGGATGGTCTTTTGCCAATTGCAGCGCATCCTCACTGCTCAGCACAACTCTGACATCCGCTCTGGTGTTTCTGGTTTCCAACGATCCGTTCTGGCCGGGGACCCGCACCATGTCGCCGTAGGTGGCAATGACGCAATCATTGCGCTCAGCCAGTTCCAGCACGGCGTCAATATAGCCCTGGTCGGTGACGCAAACGGGGCAGCCGGGGCCGGATAGAAGTTTCAGTCTCTTTGGCAGAGTGGATTTTATGCCGTTGCGGAAGATAGAGACCGTGTGTGTGCCGCAAACCTCCATGATGTTAATCTGCCGGTTGAGTTTCTTGCAGGCGTCGGTGATGAGAGTTTGTGCCCTGTAAATGCGCTCGAGCATAATGACTTACCCTGAATTCTTATCCTGCGTTTGCTGGGCCTCGTTTATCTGGGCGATGAGCTGCCACGTCTCCTTCGCTTCTTCTTCATCCACCAGCGAGATTGCAAATCCGGCGTGCACCAAGACCAGGTCACCCAGCTTCGCTTCCGGGATCAGCGTGGTCTTGGCCTTGAAGCGGTTGCCCATAGCGTCCACAACCGCGTTGTCATTTTTCATTTCAACGATGCGTGCCGGTATTGCTAAACACATGATTCCTCACTCGTCAGTTGCGTATGTAACTCGCTCGGTTTCATCGAGTCTAAGCGCGGATATCACCGCCTTGGACTCATTTTATTGTCTACTATGTGCTCGGTCAAACCTTGGTTCGACAGGGCGCCAGTTCGGGGCTTTGGGCGGCGATGGCCGCCTGGCCGAGCGAGAGGCCGCCGTCGTTGGCTGGTACCTCCCGATTAAACAATACGCGAAAATTGCTTCTCCTCAAGAGCCTAATCAGACGATTGGTCAGGTATCGATTGCAGAACACACCGCCGCTTAATGCAACGGTATCAAGATTCGTACTTTCCCGGGCTTGTTTAGCCATCCCCAGTAGGGCGGTGGCAAGCGTGTTATGGAACTTTCCTGAGACGATTCCCGCAGCTACGCCATCTTTCACATCATCAATCAGTTGTCTGAGGCTCTTACGCAGATCGAGCTGGAGCGGCTCGCCGGCGCTTCCGGCAAGCTCAAAATCATAATGCTCTTCTACGCCGTCTTCGATGACTGCTTCCAGAGCCATCGGTAGCTGCGCATCAAAGTGATTGTAGCAGCCCAGTCCAAGTATCGCGGCAACTGCATCAAAGACCCGCCCCAAACTGGACGTCTGCACCGTATTGACGTTCTTGGCAATCTGCTGGAGGATGAATTTCAAATTTCGAATCTCAAATTTCAGATTGTCATCTGCGCCCGCCTGCATGCGCTCGAGCAGCCATCCAAATCTATCCAGCTCGAAGTCCGCGCTGAATGCTTGCTGCAGCAGGGCCAGAGCAGGCCGTATCGCTTCTTTGCTGGCCTTGTCCGCCCCGGCCAGCGAGTAATAAGCCAGATGTCCGAACCGCTCAAAACCCGCAAGCGATGCGATCATGCACTCACAGCCCCAAATCGCGCCGTCCGTCCCGTAGCCCGTGCCGTCGCATTCAAGACCGATGACCGGTCCTTCCAGACCATGCTCAACCAAGACCGATGCAATGTGGGCCCAATGATGTTGAACCTGAATCACCTTCACGCCGGATAGCGACATAGCATATCGCGTGGACATATATCCCGGATGAAGGTCGCAAACTACGACCTTCGGCTCGACCTCAAATAATTGCCGCAAGTGCTCAATCGAATTGATGTAATGATGATAGACTTCCGCATCCTCCAGGTCGCCTATGTGCTCGCTGCAGATAAGTTGGTTTTGCTTTGCAAAGCAGAAAGTGTTCTTCATATCCGCACCGGCGGCGAAAATATCCTGGGCAGAAGTTTCCTGTGTAGAAATCGGGGTCGGCACGTATCCCCTTGCTCTTCGTAGAGGCACCGGCCGGTCATCCACAAAATGAATAACGGAGTCATCAACCTGCCGGTATATGTCTCTATCGTGCAGCACAAAGGCATCGGCAACCGGCCCTAATCGTTGCAGCGCCTTTTCATTCTCGCAGATCAACGGCTCGTCGGAGATATTGCCGCTGGTCATCACGAGAGCTTCCAATCCGTGCGCAAACAACAGATAGTGCAGCGGTGCATAACACAACATAAAGCCGAAGGTATCCACGCCGCTGGCGACCGACGGCGCAATCGCTGCGCTTTTCTTTTTTGGCAGCAGCACAATGGGGCTTTGCGGGCTTCTCAGAACTCGCTCAGCCGGCTCGCTTACCACGGCGTGCCGCTCTATTTCCTCAATCGAGTCGGTCATCATCGCAAAGGGTTTGTGGTCACGCCGCTTGCGTTGCCTTAATCTCTGCACCGCTTTCTCATTGAGCGCAGCGACGGCGAGATGAAAGCCGCCGACTCCCTTGATGGCCACGATTTTGCCGGCCCGCAGGAGTCGCGCCGTTTCAGCAATAGTGCTGTCTGTTTTTGTCTCGATTGTTTTGCCGTTGCTGCCCGTCAGCCATATCTTCGGCCCGCACGCAGGACAGGCGACAGGCTGGGCGTGGAAACGTCGGTCGGTGACATCATGATATTGAGCGCCACATTTATCACACATTGCGAAGACCGACATCGTGGTGTTCGGCCTGTCGTAAGGAATGGTCTTGACGATGGAATAGCGCGGCCCACAGTTGGTGCAGTTGATAAACGGATAGCCGTGCCGAAAATCCTTCTCATCGTTCATCTCGGCAAGGCAGTCTTTGCATGTGGCGATGTCGGCCGTTACCTGCGATAGCGCGGTGCCTGCCACATCGCTGGGCTTGATCGTGAATTCACTCTCACCCTCCACGGCGCCGATATCGATCACATTGCAGGATGCTATCTGGGCCAGCGCAGGTTTGTCGGGTCCGGACTGCAAGCGGGACAAAAATGCAGCTATCCTTCCCTGTGCGCCCTGCAGTTCAATGGTGACACCCTTTGTGTCATTGTACACCGTGCCGGAAAGACCCAACTCACGGGCTAATCGGTACACGGCTGGGCGGAAACCGACGCCCTGTACGCGCCCGGTAATTTGTATCCTTTTTCTTGTGGCCAAGGCTCTGAGTCCCTATCCTTTCAACGCAAGTTCATACGTTCTCGCCCTCCGGCAGGTTTTGACGGATTATATCGGGCACCGGTGACAAACGCAATTCCTGAGAGATTGGGCGAATTCGCGTGAAAAATCAGCCGAAAAAACTTGCTAATTGCCGCCGGCGATGGTAGAATAACACGCGACGGGGCCATAGCTCAGTTGGGAGAGCGCTTGCATGGCATGCAAGAGGTCGTGGGTTCGAATCCCATTGGCTCCACTGAATCTGACGGTTCGGAGGTGTTTCTTGTGAGAGGAAGTTGCATCCAGGGGTCGTTTCGGCGGATTCATTTTTTCGCACGGCCTTTTTCATAATTTTGCCACGCCAGTATCTGAATGCTCCTGTGTTTTTGCGCCTTTGGGCATCTTATCCAAGGTGAACATACCTGTTTTGCTTGAGTTACTTACCTTCTCTGCCTGCGCACTGTCTACGTACAATCCGTGCAACGTGCCGACAAGGCTGCAGACCTCGACGGCGGGATTCATCCTATGGTTCTACACTACGTTGGGGAATGCAGATCATCAACAAAGCAATCAGGCCAAGGTGCGGAGGATTCAGGTCGCCACAGTCGTAAGGGCTTGCACAAAAGTGCGGTTTTTTTCCACAATAATGCGCTGCTTCGGCGTGGCTCTTTTGATAAGCTAGATCCAACAAAGGTTTTGGCCCTGACAGTACGCCCGAGAGTTGTTGGTAAGCTCAGTTTAAGGCGGTAGAGTACGTTGTGGATGTCTGTTCTGCGCATCGTTCTGTCCTGTATAATCCGGCTAAGATAAAGAGCCCAACAATGAGCAGGAAAGCCTTTACTTTAATCGAGCTGTTGGTTGTAATCGCAATAATTGCGGTTCTGATGGCGATCTTGCTGCCTTCGCTACGCCTTGCCAGAGAGCAGGCCCGTAGTATTTATTGTCGCAGCAATGTAAGAACCCTGACCCTGGCATGGATCATGTACAAAGATGCGAATGACGGCAAATTGGTCGGCGCTCATCCGAACAGCGATAGCCGATCACCTTGGGTGCGCCTTCCACCTGACTGGCGGAACAGCAGTGTCGAGGAGAAAAAACAGTATATAAAACAAGGTCTACTGTGGCCCTTTGTCAAGAATATAGAGACATACCGCTGCCCGTCTGATCGCAGAAAGAACAGCGAGTATCATGAATATGCGTATCGCACGTATTCGATCGCCGGCGGCATGTATGGAGTTCCACCAACCGGCAGCAGTCGTTGGGAGATTATACCGTGCCTTAGATATTCCGACATAAAAACGCCCGCCACCAAATACGTCTTCTTAGCGGAGTGCGATCCCAGAGGAGTGAACTCCGGTTGCTGGGTTCTGCGTCCCAAATCAAGACGGTGGGTCGACCCATTTGGAATCTGGCACACCAGGAATAGAAGCACGCTTGGGTTTGCCGACGGCAGAGTAGAAATGCACAGATGGCATAGTGAAACGTTGATCGAATGGAACGAGTTGGCCTTGTGGGAACCCCAGAATTTCAGCTTTCACAGAGACCCAACGAGCGGTGATAATATGGAACTGCAAGACTTCGAATTTATGCTCGGTGGCTATGCGTATAGGGACCTGCTATGAATTAGGCTCTGGCAAGGACCATCTTACATCTTCTTAGGGCAGCTTGTACACGGCGCCTTGCTTCAACCGCTGACCTCTCATGCAAGGCGATCGAGGCGAATTTATACTTGGCTCTGATTAGAGGCGAGAAGAATGAAACAAACACCTTTTGTTTTTCGAATCGTTACTGTGCTATTTCTATTTGCAGGCCTGAACCCCGGCACTACGGCGAATGAAGCCCCGAAGATATCAGCGGGGATCATCAAGGATTTCCCCGAGCGCCTCAAGTATGTTGGCGTGGCAGTGGCGGAAGATGACTATTTTGTCTGGGGTTCCTCACCTGTTATCGGTCCGGAAGGAGACGTGCATTTGTTCGTCGCTCGGTGGCCATCGCAGACGCGGGGTGGAGGCTGGAGGACTGATTGCGAGATTGCCCGCTATGTTGCTGACAGACCGGAAGGCGCGTTTTTCTTTGTCGAGGTGGTGGTCCAGGATGAAAAGGGGCAACTATCGCCACATAATCCGACAATACGAAAACTGTCCGGCAAGTATGTCCTGCTCTACATTGCCAACGACGGAGTGGAAAGACACCCGGGGAACCAGAAGATTTACATGCGCATCGCGGATTCGCTCAAAGGGCCATGGCGAAAGGTCGGTCGGGACGGCCTTGTCCTCGATGTGCCGCAAGACAGGGACAACTGGTGTTACCGCAGTCGGGTGGGTGTGAACAATCCGAGCATAATCAGGCATCTCGACGGCCGCTATTTCTTGTACTACAAGGCCCTTCCAAAGGACGGTGGGGCGCGCCGCTTTGGAGTGGCCACGTCGGATAGACTTGAAGGGCCATACGTTCATTACCCACTGTCTGTTACTGACAACTATTCTCAGCACAAGACGATCGAGGACGGTTACGCTTTTGCCTCCAATAACCGATTCTATATTCTCAGCCGAAACAGAAAGCAATGTGTGATGCCCGGATACGATGGCGTCTTATGGGAGTCAGAGGATGGTTTCTCTTTCAAAGCCCATCCGGGTTACCGTCCTGCCATGCATTATTTTCCCAAAGATGTAAAAGCGAAAGCCCGGGCAATATGGCGTCGCGGTGAATTGGAACGGCCGCAATTGCTGATAGTCGACGGCAGGCCTGCTTACTTGTACGCCGCTGCAGGACTAAGCATCTCCGAAAACAATAACTCTACCTCCTTTGTATATAGAGTAATGGAGGGTGACTAAAGGCTACTGCACACCAGCTAATGATGTTCTACAATCGGAAAGGACATTGAGGTCATGGATTATACACGCCGTCGGTTTTGCAGAGGAGTCACAGCAGGCGTTGGTTTCTTCGGCATTCTGGGCAAATGGATATTGGCCACGAACGAAGCTTCAGAGGGACCTGGCGCGGTGCCGGCACATCTTAAGGAGTATGCGCGACTTTATCGTGAATCGCCCATGAAGGCGTCATTGCAGTGGTTCAGGGATGCTAAGTTCGGTCTCTTTGTTCACTATGGTCTCTTTTCCCTGGGTGGGGTGCATCCCTTTTACCAGTTTCGCGAGAAGATCCCGGTGCGGGTCTATGAGAAGCGGGCCGGGCGCTTCACGGCTGAGAATTTTGATGCCGACTTCATCTGCGACCTGGCCCTGGCTGCGGGCATGAAATACGTCAACCTGGTTACGAAACATTGCGATGGATTCTGCCTGTGGGATACAGAACTCACGGATTTCAACAGTGTGAACTCCGCCGCCGGAAGGGATCTTGTCGCGGAAATGGTCAAGGCCTGCAGCAAGCGCGGACTGGGTTTTTTCGCGTTTTACGAGCACGGTTTCGACTGGCGCCATCCGCACGCGCCGCGGCGTAAGGATTTTGATACCAAATTGGTCGAAGTAAATTATCCGGAACCTGAACCGACTTATGCCTACGGTGACAACTACGACCTTGATAAGTACCTCGATTTTGCAAGCGATCAGGTTGCTGAACTTCTTACGAATTACGGGCCGATTGCCGGAATCTGGCTTGACGGCATAGCGGTGCCCTTAAGCGGCGACCGCAAGCGGTTCCGGTGCCAGCAGCTTTACGACCGGATCCATGCCTTACAGTCCCATGCCATGGTTTCATACAAGCACGGAGTTACGGGCACCGAGGACTTCAGGGCGCCGGAACGGTGGCAGTTAAGGAAGATCAAGCCGGGAGATAACACTAAACCCGTTGAACTGTGCGAATCGCTGAGTCCGGGATGGGGCTACGTCAAGGGCGCGGAACATCATGACGCCGACTGGGCTTGGAAGCGGTTGGCCTTTACACGGGAGAAGGGGATGAACTATCTGCTCAACATAGGGCCGTTGGGAGACGGCTCGGTCCATCCGGACGACCTTGTGACATTGAGAGAAGTGGGACAACGCTTACGCAAACAAGGATGGCCGGGATTGCGATAAAGGTTACAACAGGTAAAGATTTCGCTTCCATCATTTGACACCGTCCTTAATTGTCTCGACCATAGCCCTGAAGTTCTCGAGGGGCGTGTCAAGTTGAACGTTATGTGTGGGCCCGATGATCAGGCCTCCGTTCTTGCCGATTGTCTCAAGCCTTTGAATGACTTCGTTCCTTACGTCTTGTGGAGAGCCGAAGGGAAGAGTGTGCTGTTCGTCTATCGATCCCCAGAAGCACAAGTGATCTCCATATTCTTTCTTGAGCTCAGCCGGGTCCATACATGCCGGCTGGACCGGGTTGAGCACATCCAAACCAATCTCAATCAAGTCCGGAATGATCTGCCTAATATCTCCATCAGAGTGGTAAGCCACCTTTACTTCCGGATTAATCTTCTTCAGGGTGCGGATAAAATGGGCCATTCGCGGCTTCAGAAGCTGCCGCCAAATATCTGGTGAAAGCAACATCCCTCGCTGGGTACCAACATCGTCACCCGTCCAAACCATATCCACCCCCATCTCGACCAATCTCTTGGCTGCCGCCAGATGGTACTTGTAGGGGATATCAAGAATAGCATCTGCAATATCAGGATTGACCAGCAAATCCGTTAGCAGTGTTTCCAGCCCCCGGAGCGCCCAGGCCGTTTCAAAAATTGTGCACACCGTTACGCCTACAATCCAATATTCATCCTTATGGTCACGAATGGTCGTTTCCGAGTGAGAGTATAGCTCCGCGCGATGAGGATCGGGCGGGACATAACTGTCTATTGCATCATCCTCGGCGAGAGGGTGTCCCACTATCTCAGTATATATGCCGTGGCCAAACTTCGTTTCATACCGGTTCGCTTTCCACCCTACCCCCCACTCATCCGTGTATTCACCGTGAAAGTGCTGGTAGTACGAATTGGCCCATCCGACGGACGTGAGGAGCATGTCCTGACCCAGCATTCTCTCAAGCTCATAGGTGTTGCCCGCACCGTGAGGATTATGGTGAATCGCTCCACGCTTGCCAATGTCCGCCCGTAGTCGCCGGGCAAACTCCGGGCTGAAACTGATCTGCATAGGAGGGCGATCCGTCACTTTATGGTTCAAGTTCATTTGAACTCTTTCTCGATGCGTCATGGTAATGATCCTTGCTTCGCGTTACCAGAAATACAGGTAAAGAGCAGTCACTATGCCAAGAATCGCTATAGCGCCGGCCTTGAATATTCCTGAAGTCTTAAGGGATACTTCTTCGTCAAACAGCGCCTTTTCGGCAGGCCTTTGTTTGGAACACAAACTGATTATGATTACCAGCACCGAAAGGATAATGAAAGTGATCGTCATACGGTTGAGGAAAGCTACATCGGGGAGGGCGAATTTCAACAGCGCTGAAACGGGAATGCTGCATACGGCCGCCCAGAGGGCCGCGTCACTGGTCGCGCGCTTCCAGAAGAGGCCAAACAAAAACGTCGTAAATACTCCCGGGAAAATGAATCCCGAATATTCCTGGATAAACGCGAATAAGCGCCCCATGCGAACAACCGCCGGCGCGCAACAGACGGCTACGATAAGCGCGACCGCGGAGGCGACTCTTCCGGTGATGACCAGTTCTCTTTCAGAAGCGCTCCTTCGGAAAAGTCTTCGGTAAACATCCATGGTGAAGATCGTCGCTACGCTATTGGTCATAGAATTCAATGAGGACACTATTGCGGCAACCAAAGCGGCTATGATAAGGCCTTTACTGCCGATAGGCACTAATTCGCGCACGAGGACAGGAAACGCCTGGTCCCGACTGGTGATAACATCTCTATAGAGAACAAAAGCGATAATTCCGGGCAGAACGATAATAATTGAAACAATCAAAGAGAGAAAAGACGCGAACAACAGCCCGTTTTGGGCTTCCCGTCTGCTTTTCGCTGCCAGTGCACGCTGAATAATATACTGGTTACACCCCCAGTAACTTATCGCGGCAATCCAGAGGCCACCAAAGAAGATACCCGGCCACGGCAACTCATTATGGCTGGCATCAAGTACCGTATGGAATTTTTCAGGTGCCGCTTTCATGCAAGCCGCAAAACCTGCCACTATTCCGCCGGTATCGGTAATTGCGTTCAGCCCGAAGCAGACTACTGCGAAACCGCCGACAACCAGAACTGCAACGTGTAGAAAATCCGTCCAGACAACCGATGAGAGTCCGCCGTAAATGGTATACGCGGCGGATACGCAAGCAAGACCCACGATACCCCAGATAATGGGAATCCCCAACACTGAATCAAGTGTAATGGCACCCAGAGACATTACTGAAGTCAGATTGACAAACACGTACATTAACAGCCAGAATATGCCCATCCCTGTACTGACGCGATGATCGAACCGCTTCTCAAGAAATTCCGGCATGCTGTAGATCCTTGTCTTGAGAAACGTCGGGAGAAAAAACTTTGCCACAATCAGAATGGCTACGCAAGCCCCGATCCAGGAATAGGAAATTACCGCAATTCCGCTCTCGAACGCCGTGCCGTTCATGCCGATTATCTGTTCCGTGGAAATGTTGGACGCTATCAGGGACGTGCCGATGATCCACCATGGCAAAGCCCTGCCTGCCAGAAAGAAATCCTCGGATGTCCTGTCGTGATCCTTGGGCCTGCGTGATGCCCACAAGGCGACCGCCAAGGCCACGAGGAAATAGCCGAAAAATACGATATAGTCAGCTAATAGAAATTTCTTCACATCAATCACTTCTCAAAGCCAGAAAATTGCTCCTTGGATGCCGGAAGCTCCGAACCTGCCGCATCCTCTGCCGGCGCGCGGATAGGCAAGCGAAGAAGCGGAGCAATCTCCTCACCGAATGCTGACTTTCAGACATTGCCGTTATGCCGTACACCAAAACGTTCATTTATTCATTACGTGGTATTCAAAAATATATGTTCCCTGCTCATTCAAAACAGGCTTCCAGGCCAGCAGATCTGTAACTGTTCTTCCGCCCTTGAGCTTTACGTCACGATAGACCTTCTCCCGAACCTGTCTTCCGTCCACATCCCGCACTACTATCCGCACATCTACAGTTCTGGCTTCTCCAAGGTTCAGTACCATCACGGGTACCTCGTCATCGGGGCCATAGACCACATCCACGTTTTTGCTGCCCGCCAAGATGCGCTGAAAGGCCATTTTGACGGTGTAGAACGAGAGTTTGGCGTGGTCGTAGTAGTCTATCATGGGCTTCATGTATGTGCCGGTGTTTGGCCCGCTTCTCATACAGCACCAGTTCAGCCCGTCATAATCCAGCCAGCGCTTCTTGCGGTACGCCTCATAAGCGCTGAAGGCCTGGTACGCCTGGTGTTCCTTCCATTCGTCATGGGTCAATATTCGGCCGATGGTCCCCAAGTCGTAACCTTTTTCATACGAGTATATCCTGTACATGGGCTTGCCCCTGTAATTGTTCCAGTTGGGTTGTCCGATGGATTCCTCGTTTTCAAAGTCAAACCAGGCATGCGTCTTACTGTTCAGGTACTCCATTCGAACAGAGTAAGGCATCGCCACGCCTTCCGGAAACTCCCGCAGTACCGACCAGTCTTTTCTGTAGCCGGTAGTCTGTTCCATTGTGCCCCTTGTCGCAATGGGGTTGGTCCAGCAAGGATATGTCGCGTCATCATTGCCCGGAAAATCTCCTTCCTTTTGGAATTTCTGGCCTTTCTCAAGCCACTTGAAATGGGCTGTCGGACAAATCATCCGGCTTGTGTCAACGGCGTACAGAGCGTTAAACACCTTTTCATACCAGCTCATTGTGAGAGGTTTTGGGTGATTTCCCGGTTGCCACATCACGATACTCGGATGGTTCCGTAATACCCGTGCGTATTTCGGCAAACCTTCAAGGTCGATTTTCTGGGGATCACGGACGCGCACCCAGGTGGGGGTCTGCCACATGTACATGATGCCAAGTTGATCACCGAGCTGCGCGAAACGTCGGTCATTGGTGCCGCACATGAATGTATCATGGACGCTCATGCGGATCGTATTGCCGGTCTGCCTCTTTACCATGAGTATTTGTTTAACCAGCCATGGCAGCGGAGGTCGGTACATCCATTGGGAGATCTTGTCCAAAGGATTGAGGTATTGGAAAATCAACGGCCCGTTCAGCATCTCCGCTTTCCCGTTGATTCTGACAATTCCTCCATCCTGGCTTACCGTACGAAGACCCGTGGTGAACACAAAATCATCCAATGCCCCACCGCTCGAATCTTCAAGCACTACGCGCACCTTGTATAGGTTTGGGCTGTCGACAGACCATAGTTTCGGATTGTATATCTTAATGTCTTTTTGGAGCTTTAGTGGTGTATCCGCCTTCAGTTTTACCCGATAGCTGGCAGTTGCCGCCACTGCATTTTCCTCTTCTGGATACCACTGCATGAACTCAATGACTACTTTTCCATCAATGTCTTTCTGCTGAGATTCAAGTTCCGCCTCCACATGCACAACGGCGGGATCTTCAACACTTGTCGCATAAGCAAAAACATCGTTGATGCAAGCGTGTTCGATAAGATCCAGCTCCATCAGGCCGGCAAACCAACCGGTGTATATGTCAGTATTATGATGTGTCATCCCGTGTTCCAAGGTGAACGGTTCTATCTTTAGCGCTACCAAGTTTTCCGCGTTGGGCATGACTAATTCGGTGACGTCCACGGCTTCGGGATGGCGTCCAACTTTCTTGACCAGTTTCCCATTCACGTAAACTTCCCCGGACGGTCTGACCGTTTCGAGATTCAAGACAGCCCGTTTGAAGTCACCGGCCTTGACCTTTGTACGGAGAAAAAGCGTTTCGTTCCGATACCGCTCGCCGCCGTGGGCGTACGGCCAGTACGGAACGCCTTCCCATTCGGAATCGTCATAGGAGGTCGTCTCGAAGCCTTTTGGCACAGGCCGTGCTTCAAAGTCTTCGTCGATAAACGTGTTGATGGTGTAAGGTCTTTTTCTATTGCCCGTCTTCTCATATCCGACGCCCCAGATATCATCGAGCACAAGGCCCTTAACACCTTCGACCTTAAACTCGCTAATCGCTTTGCAGTCGGAGGCCAAAGGCACGAAATCCGCTTTGATTTCGTCGTCTACAAAGAAATTGTACCGCCGGGATTCAGGATCGAGATCCGCCTCGATCTTGAAACTGTAAAACCTATCAGGCTCATAAGCGCCTGCCTCGACTTCCTTTCCGTGCGAAATGTAGAAGAAATTACCGTTTTCATTGAACCCTACGACAGCCGCTTTGGACAGTCTAAAAACCGAACGTCGTCTTGTTGAGGGCATCCTGGCCTTCCATGACAGGAACATGCGCCAGGTAAGATTTGTAATCGGTTTAGAGAAGCTTACGGAACCTTTGGTTATGACTAGGGCTTCATCCCTGACACTTGCACCCGCAATCCGATCCCAGGCCCTGATATCCTCCTTTTCCTCCTCATCCTGATCTTTCCTGTATCCGAGGTATTTCCAGTCGGTTAGGCGTATTCGCGTTCGAACGGTCGGCAAGGGTTGGGGCTTAAGACGTTTCAGAGCGGCTTGGACTTCGTCTTCGGCCACAACCTTCGTATCCAGGTCCGGATCATTGAAAAACGTCTTGGCATACTCGGCGTATTGGCGAAGAAACGTGACACGTTGTTCCACGTCAAAAATTTCCGTTTCCCCCTTGAAATCCGTTATGCCGCTTGCGTTCGGATCACGGGTGAAATAACGCATTTCAAACGAGCGCGAAATCTCCCCGTAACATATGCCGCTCAGTAGAAGTACCGACACTACCAACATCAAGACATGAACTACAATGTTTTTCATCTTTGTTTTCCTCTCATGAATAGGCGATCCTTCTGGGGCGGAACTACTGAACATCGGTCCGTCGGCGCCTCTTGAACAAATCGATCGATACACTTTGGCCGCGGTATGGACCGGCTGGAAGCTGTACCGCAACAGACTTTTCGCCTGTAATCTCGACATTTACGATTCCCAGGGTCTGGGTCGGATCGGCGATGGAAAGCTTCAAGCCGCGCTCCATTTCCGCCGCAATGATCAGGCAGGGCTGATCAACAGCCAGCTTTCTTTCATAACCGATATCGATATTCCCGGGTTTGCGAAAAGCTATGAGTGTCTTTTTTTCAGCGCCATCGGCAACCGCCTGGCAGTCACTGTCATTTCGCAGGACGAGTATCCTGTTATGCTTAACTTTGGCGGCCGTTTCTTCCGCCGTTATACCGGGAAAAAGCACGTAAGCGTACTTACCGTCTTGCGGTTTCTCGCCGTGATCGATCCACAAGGAGAACACGTCTTTAGCTACTTCCTCATCGATCAGGTATTCCAGCTCCGATATTTGACGCCAGTTGCCTTTCTGCGGTCCGCACTGGAGCACAACTTCCTGTGGAGAGGAGAAAAAGTAACCTACGGAATCGTGCCAGTACCATTGGGGTCCCTTTATCACTTCCCCTTTGAGCAGGCATTGATTTACCGAAGTTGTGACGGGATCGTTCGTGTCCGATCTTATACCCGTACCCATACAAACTATTGCGTTTTCAAGAAAAAACCATGCTTTCTTTGCGGCAAGGCCGTCCCTGGCGTAATCCAGTACGCCTATTCCCGAAACGCCGTCGGTCACTCCTCCAACGAAATTCGTCGTCCCCGGAAGGCGGTGAGGCTTTTCAAGGCGATCGGAAGCCTGATGGCCTGTCAGTCCGGGGAGTTTTCGCCAGTTCCATACGGGAAAGATGTCTTCATATTCACGGCCCGTGGTGTAAAGCAGGAGAACGCCGTCGGCCGCGTAACGGCCCCGGAGGTTCTCGTTGTTGCAGGATTCGCCGCCGATGGTGCGCGTTGAACACATTCTCACCGAGGCGTACCAGTTGCGGGCACGGTGCACCATGAGGTCCGAGCGCCAGAAATGTTTGTTCCCGATGAGATCGTTTGCCCCCCCGCTGTTGCGTTTGATGTAGGCGGTATAACCATCGGCATGTTGCGGGTCTATCTTGCGCATGAGCCTGGCTGCAGGGAGAAGGTAGTCGTAGCGGGACGTCGCACTCAACCGGCCCACTGTCCTGCCCCTGCAGTTTATGTCAAGAATTCCGTTCCACGCGACCCACCCCTGGCCTTTGAGCAGGAAGTTGCGAAGCAACGCGAATTGGTCCCCGCTGAACGCAAGGCGGGTGTCTTCATAAACGTAGGCCCATTTTGCCATGTCGGTGGAAAAGGCCGAGCCGTACGTCCCGATCTGGTTCTGGGGACCGTGAAGATGGAAACTCCAATCGTGTTGAAGGCCCTGCTTGGTAGTCAAATGGAGCTCCGACAATATTGTTTCAGCGGCGTATTGGACCAGCTCCGGATCCTTCGCAAGAACGCCTCCGTACAAGACAACTTCGGCTGTCCATATCTTGTTCTGACCCTGCCCCTTGGCTCGCGTTCGCGACAGATGTCTTTGTCTGCAGGTTTCAAGAATATCCCGGTCCATATCGTTTTCCATGAGTATGCATATTCTTCCCATAAGTTGGGGCACGCCAATACTCGCGTACCACCAGTTCGGATTCCTGTAATCGTGTTTCACCCAGTCCCGAAGCGCGAGGTTGACGGCGCCCAAAAGGCGCTCGTCGCCGTGAAGAGGATGTTCGGGCGCCCTGTATGCTTTTGCGATTTCGAATACTCTGCCCAGGTGCGCAGAACATACGCTCCAGGAAGCGCGGTTCTTGCTTTCGTAGTCAATATCCGGCCATCTGCCGTCTTTGCCCATCTGTTTTACCAGGCTGTCGATTTGGTTGGACTCTGAAAGGTCTTTTAGGAGTAGTTCTTCCATCCTCGAGCGGATGTTTTGCAGTTCGTCGCTCTCTTTTTTCCAGTGCCTGTCCGCGAAATCCATGTAGCATTTCCAGTCGTATTCCGTGAGACCGTGGCTGCCTTTGCGGATGTGGTAGCCCATTCTGCCCTCGTGCAGTGGAACGTTAGGCTCAGGCATATCTTGGGTGTCAATCCCTTCGTAACCGAGCAGCTCCCAGACCGGGGCTGCATGGATGACCGCCAGGAAGTCGCGGATCGGATAGGCCCAGCGGTTACCCGACGAGCTGGCGACATAGACAAGCCGCGGTGCCACCAGCGCAATGAGCATATGCTGGTCGACAGGAACCTCCTTGTCTCTATCGTTGTATTGATTCCAGTTCTTGCAGAACCAATGGGGGGCATAGTTGTTCAGATGCTTTATGGTGTCTATACCTCCCAGCAGGCGGGCTAGTGATGATCCTTGCCCGCAGGAATCGCTGCTGATTGTCAGCGCGACGCGCTGGTCCTGGGCACCGCACCAGAGAGACGCCTTGCCGCGGCGCGACAGTCCAATAGTCGCGACCCTCTCTTGATCAATATCGGGGTCGGTCTCCAAGTAGTCTATGATACGACTCAGCCCCCAGGCCCAGGCGGCGATTGTGCCCCAGGCGTCGTCGGGCCGCCCATCCGGATAGTAGATCGGATCGAAAACGCCGTGTACCCCGTTCTTGAAGCCGTCGTCCACGTCGGGGTCCAGATCGCTGCAGTGGGCGGTGGCTACCGCGTAGCCGCGGGAGAGGATCTCCTCGACCTGCCATCTCTCGGTTTGTGCGCCTCTCTTTTGTCTCTTGGGGTGCCCCGGCTTGTTCCATTTAGTGGTCTTCAAGATGTTTGAGTCCTTATGGACAGTCTGGTTGCCTTCCTTGTTCAGACCCACAAATACCGGCACGGGGCGAGGAACATCGTTCGGTATATAGATCAGGATGTTCATGCAGGGGCCGTCAGGGGCATCCGTGAAGTCGACCCGCACCTGTTTGCGAGTGGCAGTTCCGTTCAAAGCATTCGTATCGCTCTCGAAGACTTCAAAAGTCATATCCTCCGGACGGCCGAGCGGCGCGCGTCCATACAGGTTAGTGCGGTACCACTCCAGGATCTCCGGTCGCCTTTTTGCCATCCACTCCTTAGCCGTGGAAACCTTTTCCCCGTTGTTCATTGTAAGAACATCTGGAAGTTCCACATTTTCGGCAAGCACGGTCGCGTTGATCAAGACCAATGCCGAGAGGATTGAATATGATCTCATTTTCTTCTCTTTCAATTGAACGTCCCAGCGTCATGAATTCTTCGCTTATTTAGTCCTTTTCTTGTTTCAATCCCTTGTTCCAGGCAACATAAGCTTCTTTGAGTTCGCGTACCAAGTCGGGATCTTGTTTCGCCAAATCCATCTTTTCAGCTATATCGCTTTCCAGGTCATACAGTTCCAGCCTGTCATCTATGCAGACAAGTTTCCACTTCCCCCGCCGGACCGCCCATGTGGCGGGGTCGGCGTAAGTCCAGAAGAAAGCTTTGTGCAACGGACCATCTATCTTTCCCAGGAGGGCCGGAATCATGTTGTGTCCGTCAATGATCCGGTCCTTGGGTAACTCTCCGCCGGCTACCGCGACGGCTGTGGGCAGTACATCAAGAGAAATGATCGGTTCCGAGCAGACTTTGCCGGCCGGCAACTGTCGCGGCCAACTCACGATAAATGGAACTCGGATACCGCCTTCATAAAAGCTGCCTTTACCGCCCCGCAGAATTCCCATGTCGGCCCCTGCCCCTGTGCCGCCGTTATCACTCAAAAAGAAAACCAGAGTGTTATCGTACACGCCGTTGCGCTTGAGCGCTGCCAAGACTACGCCTATGCCTTCATCAAGCGATGCCAATCGGGCGAGATAGCTATCTCGCCTCTCGTCTGCGGTGTTGAACATCCTAAGATACTTTTCGGGTGCCTGCTCCGGTTTGTGCACCGCGTTGTACGCCAGGTACAGGAAAAACGGTGCCCGGCTGCTATGTCTGTCTACGAACTCCGCCGCCTCGCGCGAAAGCACGTCGGTTAGATATCCTTTTTCCCCATGCACGATCTCATCGTTGCGGTAAATGGGGTTTCGTTTCATCTCAAGATTGAAGTAGTCATGGCCGCCACCGAGAAAACCGTAGAACTCGTCAAAGCCCTTACTGTTCGGATGGTTTTCAGGCTGGCTACCCAAGTGCCATTTGCCCACTATTGCCGTGGCGTAGCCGGCATCCTTAAGCAGTTGGGCTATTGTGGTTTGGTCTCGAAATACTCCATGCTCGGCATAGGGGTTGTCGTAGAAACCGAAACGCTGCTGGTAGCGTCCTGTTAATAATCCAGCTCGACTGGGAGCACAGGATGCGCAACTTACATACCCGTCCGTTAAACGAACACCATCCTTGGCGAGACTATCAATATTCGGCGTGCTGACCTCTTTGGCGTGCTCATAACAGCTCGCGTCGGCGTAGCCCTGGTCGTCCGACAGAATGACTATGATATTGGGTTTATCGACGGAGGCCGGATTTTCGGAAACCCGCGAACTCCGACAGCCGACACACACACCGGCGGTCATAAGACCCATCGCGGCAAGAAACTGCCTGCGATCAAAAAGCTTATCCGATATTTCCGCCATGAATATTTCCCTTTTTTGAGTTTATGCCATCTGTTTCCGCCACGATTCATGGAGTTTCTTGAGCTTTCTCACCATGTTGGGCCGGTGTTGCGCCAAATTATGAGTCTCACATAAATCAACTTGGAGATCGTATAGTTCGCAATTGCTTCCGTCGGGACACACAAGCTTCCAGTTGCCGTGCCGTGCCGACCATGAACCCCTGCCCGTGTCCCAGAATAGAGAGTCATGCAGAGGGCCCTTTGTTTTGCCCTCGAGTACGGCAAGCATATTCCTGCCGTCGTATATACGATCGACGGGCATATTGCCGCCCGCTGCTGCAATGGCGGAGGGGAATATATCCAAGGAAATAATAGGCACAGAACAGACCCTTCCGGCGGGGAGACGATTCGGCCAGCTTATAAGAAACGGAACTCTGATTCCTCCTTCATAAAAAGTGCACTTGCCGCCCTGCAGAATTCCATTATCGGCGCCCGCGCTTGTGCCGCCGTTATCACTCAAGAACAAAATCAGAGTGTTATCGTACACGCCGTTGCGCGTGAGGGCGTCCAAGACCTTGCCGATGCCTTCGTCAAGAGACGCCAGGCGCGCCAGGTAGTTGTCGCGTGTCGGATCGCCGGTATCGAACTTCTTCAGGTATTTTTCCCTAGCCTCTTCCGGTTTGTGCGGCGCGTTGTAGGGAAGGTACAGGAAAAACGGCTTAGTTGTCTTACCGTGCCTGTCGATAAAGGACACTGCTTCCCGCGTGAACACGTCCGTCAGGTATCCTTTCTCTCCACGAACGATTTCGTTGTTTCGATAGAGAGGGTTTCCTTTCTGGTCGAGGTCGAAGTACTTGTGGCCTCCGCCGAGGAAACCGAAAAATTCGTCAAAACCCTTGTTGTAAGGAAGCTTTCCGGAATCACTTCCGAGATGCCATTTGCCCACCATGCCCGTAGCATAGCCGCAGTTCTTAAGAACCCGCGCTACTGTTATCTCCTTGTCGAACGTGGATGCCGGAACGTCGCTGTTATAGTATATACCGAAGCGCTGCTGGTAGCGTCCCGTTAACAGTCCGGCCCTGGTGGGCGCGCAAACCGGACAGCTCGCATAGCCGTCGGTCAGACGTACGCCGTCTCTTGCCAATATATCAATACTGGGCGTATCGACCTCTTGTGCATGGTCATAACAACTCACATCTGCATAGCCTTGGTCATCCGACAAGATCACGATAATATTGGGTTTGCCACCACTGCCATCTGAATGCTCAGGTTCGCAGCGGGCCGATCGACCAAAACATATCCCGCCTATTGTCAAGCCCGTTGTGACCAGAAACCGCCTACGATTGAGACACTGTTTTGCTGCTTTTCTCTTCATTATTCACCTCAGCCGTTTGTGGTTACTCTTCCTTGCCCATGCACAGTAGTCGACTGTCCTCGGTCGTCATGTAGACGCACCCGTTTGCCCCGGCCATTGCGTCGAAGAGCGGTGGAATATCCAGTCTGTACTCAGCGAGTTCCTCCCCGCTCATCGCGGGCGGCCCACAACTACGGCCCTATGTTTGGCCCTCGGTCCATCCCACAGTTTTTGCCGTTATTAAATGAAACCCCGAAGAGCTGTTATGGCCCTAATCGTTTGGGATACTCCCCCACCAAGTCTCGTCAGGTTTCCAGTCCGGATAAAGAATCTCGCTATGCTGCCTTTCCATCTGCCTTTTTTTTGCCAGGTTTTCTTCTTTCTTCTTCTGCGCGTTCTCTGGATCATAGCGGGGATCGGATTGAGGAATTCTTGCTCCAACATCGTTCAGCCACTTGTCAAGTGCCCTGCGCAGACGCTTTCTTATCTCGGGTTCAGATGACGACAAGTCATTTTGTTCACCAATATCCGTGGCAAGGTGATAAAGTTCGTCCCGCCCGTCTTCCCAGTAGTGGATCAGCTTCCAGTCACCCGATCTTATGATAGAAGATGGCTCTCCGCCCTGGTTGCCGTAGTGTGGGTAGTGCCAGAAGAGGTCTCGCTTCTTGATCGTACCGCCCTTGAGCAATGGGACGAGACTTAATCCATCCAGGTGCTGTCGGGGTTTCAACGGCAGGCCCGCCAGTTCGAGTATAGTGGGATAGAAATCAGTGCTGATAACGGGCACGTCGCACGTGGCACCGGCCTTGGTTACTCCCGGCACCCTAACAAGGTAAGGCTCGCGGATGCCGCCTTCCCATTGCCGGCCCTTTCCCCCTCGGAACGGCAGATTACAGGTGCTGTAATTATCACCGGATGATACGCCGCCGTTGTCCGAAGTGAAAATGACGACGGTATTCTTATCCAGGCCCAGTTCTTTCAACTTATCCAGCACGATGCCAACAGCCTGGTCCACGGTTTCCAGCAGGCCGGCATATATGGGATTGTCCTGCACCTGCCTGACCGGCAGAGTGCGATCTATCATAAACCGCTCTTTTACCTTGGGTTGTGTTGAAGCCTTCCGCTGATATTTCGACCACAGTTTCTTCGTTGTTTGTATAGGTGCGTGCACCGCGTAAAAGGAGAGGTAAGCGAAGAACTTCCGGTCTCGGTGCTGCTCAATGAAGGTCGCCGTTTCCCGGGCGAGACGCAGGGGCAGGTACTCAGCATCCGGACCGTTCTCAAGTCTGGGGTTTGTATAGGGGGAGAAATATCCGCCTTTTGGGCTGCCGCTCGACCAACCACCGACATTATAATCAAATCCGTGATGCTCCGGCCAATCCTCCGGCTTTGGGCCGAGATGCCATTTACCGGCAAAGAAGGTTGTATAGCCAGCTTCTTTCAGCGCTTCCGCGATGGTAGTATCTCGCTTGGACAAGGCGTGCTCATATTCCGCTGGAAGCAATTTGTCACCACGATTCCATCGCGTGCCCGATTTTGCTCCAATCCAGTCCGTAATGCCGTGGCGCGGGGTGTATTTGCCCGTCATGATACTTGCGCGCGAGGGACTACAGACCTGACATGTGGCATATCCATTCGTAAAACGAACGCCTTTCTCAGCTATGCTATTGACCCTGGGTGTTTCATGAAACGTGCTTCCATCTACTCCAAGATCGCGACGGCCAAGATCGTCGGCGATTATAAAAAGAAAATTACGATACGGCGGATCGGTATGGGCAGCAACACACCGTCCAATATAGTCTAATGTAGAAAAACCGATTGCTGCCATGCCAAGTGATTTTATGAAACCGCGTCTGTTAATCATTGCACACCTTTTCCTATTCTTTTGCTTCCCTATTGCGCTTGATTATAGATTCGAGCTGCGCGATAGTAATATCATCCAGAGGTTCGAATGCCGAACTGTTGACATAGGAAAGCAGGCTCTTATACATTTGCGTCATCACAGGATTCTTAACTGCCGGGTTGTCGAAATCGATGCTGGTAGCGAGTAGCTTACCTCTACCAACCTTTGCTTCAAAAGCAAGGGCAAGTTTATGCACATCATGCCAGTCCGGTACTACTTGAATGATCGGCTTGTGCTCGAGCGGCAGCTTGTCCAGTTCCAGTATTGATGAAGAACCACAGATATACCACCATTGCCAGTTACTGTGGGAATCCGTGGGAAACTCGGCCAGGGCCGGATGCTTCGGATCGCACAGTATGCCCAGTGCGTGTCCGCGCATTGTTTTGAACCATGCCGAATTCCAGAATATCGGTTCGAAGAACATTTTTCTTTCTCCTGCTTGCCTTCCCAGATGCAGAAGAACTTTGCCGCCGCCCTTCAGTGCTTCTTTGGCGTCGTCAATACAACCGGTGACTGTGACGCCCGCAGGCGGTTTCAAGGTCACTTTAGCAGGATAAACCCATATATCCCAGTGATTGGAATACTCCGTGCCTTTAAGCCTGGTCTTGAGTACACACTTCACAGGAGCTGGGACTTTCTCTAAAGGAACTTTTATGCATCCGATCACCGTGCCCCTGTCTACCGGGATATCAAGAGGCCTGAACGCGCCGGAAGCAATCGTCTGTCCTGCGCCGGTTTGAAGCGACCAATCCAATACTGCGCTCGAAAGAGCAGCGGGTCCGAAGTTTGCAATTTCAACATAGGTGGCGAATGTTTCGTCCCGTGTCCATATTTGCTTCTCCATCCTCGTCAGAATGACTGTTTCAGAGCACCACTTGCGGAACTCCTCAGCGGTCACGTACCCCTTGGAGTCCCAGAATGCGTCCAGCACCCCAACCAGCGCGGTGCCTTGGCCGGGGAAATCCTGCAGCCCAAGAAGTTGAACACCGCCAAGGCCCGGAGTTCTCAGCGCCGCTTCAAGTTCCGCCTTGTATAAAAGCGTCTGGAACCGGCCTGACGCCATCAGGAATGCTTCGGCCATGTCGGCCTGACCACTGGCGGCGAGAAAATCTCTAAAAATCTCAAAGTTTCTGGCCTTGAAGAAACCCTTATATTTTTCTATCTGGCCGAGGTTCGGAAAGGCACACCATTGCCCCACTTCATGAGCTAAAATCGGAACGCTCCATTCTTCCGTACGTTCAGAGTAATCATAATCCGTGGCTGGAGGATACCTGTCTTGATACCTTTGCATGCGCGCCTGGTCTGAAAGAAAATCCGCTTCGGGACCGGCCGCATATTTTGTGCCCCCTGTTACTCGTGAGTACAAGTGTCGCGGGTCCTTGTTCTGCCAGGCCTTCACCATCTTAGCGAAATCATCCGTTTTCAACCTCATCTCGTTACCCGCTGTCATGGTGAAGAAGCAAGGGTGATTGCCATAGGCATTCAGAATCCGGTCGCTTTCAAGAAGCATGTAATCGTAAAGGTGTCTGTTCTCGTCGTCGACGCCTCCGGAAGCCCAACCTGTGTTCCAGAACGGTGCTTCAGGCTGAAGATACATGCCCACAATATCCGCCGCCTCGAACGCCGCCTTTGGCGGACAATAAGAATGAAACCGTAGATGGTTCAAGCCATACGCCTTGGCCGCACGCATGAGCTTGATCCATGGTTCCACCCGTGTCGGCGGATAACCGGTCAAGGGGAACACACAGCATTCGAGTGTGCCGCGCAGGAATACTTTGCGGCCGTTCAGAAAGAAGTCTTTACCTTTGGCCTCGAAATCGCGCAGGCCGAAGGCTACGCTGTGCGTATCGGTTCCCAGAGTTCGGTTTTCAGGTTGCAGGGTGACTTGTAATTCATACAGATGAGGTGTAAATTCATCCCAGAGCCGGGCGTTTGGTCCCAGGTGAAGCTCAAGCTCAACCTCGCCTCCGTCTCTATCCCACGAAGCACCTACTGTCTTACAGATTCCATTTTTTGCCTTCGAGCTCGTTCCGAGCTTTGGCGCGGCTATCGCGCTAATTGTACCTCCGCCCCGACGCCCGGTGATGCTCCCAATTCTGACCTTCACCTTTGCCGTTCTCTTCGCCGCGCTTGGATACACCTGAATATCATCTATCCACACTGGTTCGCTGGCTCTGACCTCGATTTTTCCCACAATCCCGTTCCAGTTTCCCTGGGTATGATCAGATACGCTGTGTGCATTGATCCCTACGTTCATAATCATCTGGTTGTTGACCCGAATGGTGATGCGGTGTTTGCCCGGCGTAAGCACATTTGTCAGATCGTACTCATGAGGACTGACAAGGCTGTTGTTTGAGCCGATTTTCTTTTTGTCCACCCATACCTGGGTTTCCCAGTGACAACGCTCGAAAAAAAGAGAAATACGTTTGTTTTTCCAATTCGCCGGGATTTCCACATCGCGCTGATACCACGCGACGCCAACATAATGCTTGGGGGGCTGCAGCCAGAACGGGATCTTCATGTTGTCTTTCTTCCGATAGGGCGCGTAGCTATCGGATTTATACCAAGACCGGTCGTGTATCGATCCGGTCCACTCCGTTTCCACTGAGATATCGTTGCCGTATCCCTGTTCCTGCAGCGAGCCGGGTAGGTTGATCTGCTGAGGCAAAGTGGCCATATAGAAATGCTCTTTGATCCCGCTATTGTTCGGGTCTAACTTGAATCCCCATGTGCCTGAAAGATCAATTGTTGCCGCATGAACGGCCGAAGCCAACCCAGCAATCAGAATCAGAAAGCGAGCTTTAGCTCTCATAGCCTGGATTCTCCTTAGTTGACCGACGTGGTCAACTCCAAGTCATGGAGAAACGGGTCTTTTAGCGACCAGAGTTGGGAGTCCTTTATAAGAACTTTAGAATCGAACGGCCCAACGTCATACGTTATTTCAACCGGCCTGTTCTTCCTGTCAAAACCGCGTTTGAACGCCGACTCGGAGAACGCTGCTTCGGCAACATCCCCGCTGCGCGCAAGGCGCCGAAAGTAAACGAATTCGCAAAGATAAGCAGCACTATTGCGTGTATAGTCCTTTTTACCATCTTTTGGTCCTCTTTTCTTTGCTACCGACTACCCAGATCGAAGAGTCGGATGTTCAATTCGAAAGTCTCGTCCAATACCACTTGCCTGGTCCCGTCTTCGAAAACGGCTTGCAGCCGAGCTTTCATTTCGATCCGGGGCAGGGTTTCAGAAAGCGGCGATACCTCCAGGGATTTCACCCACTCGACAACCTCTTTCTCTACCTTTCGTTCATTATGCAGGACGGTGCCCTCTGAATTATAAATCAGCGGCATTAGCGTAACGAGGTTGCGATGGTCCTTCTTCCACTCGGGCCAATTATCGACCCGGACGGACATGGCATCCCCTGGCGAGCGGTATACGCGGACTTCCTTGATGATACAATCGGGACTGTTGTTTATGTCTATTACTTCTTCCGTGGGTGTTGTCCCGACCACCAAGTCGACGCGAACGTTCCGGCAGTAACTGTTGAAATCTATGGCTTCGTTTTCGAATGCCTTGTCTCCCATCAACGCGGCGATAATTCCAATCTCAGTGTCCTCAACGCCTTCCAGCGCAAGCGGCGCGTTGCCGTAGCCCCGCCCTATCAGCAACGGTATCCTGATGTTCTTTGAATCCACAACCCACACAACGTCGTCCGCGTACATCATGCCGGTGGAAAATATCAGGCCGCCGTCAATCCCAAGTTTGCCCTCACTACGGCCGTCAAAATGAATGGCCACGCCTCTCTTTCTATTGTAAGGCCTTAACGTTCCAAAGTTGATTACCTTGACGTTGTCATGGCCCGGATTGTGAATAAGGGTACGGTAACCGCCGCGGCCGCCCGGCATGGGATCGGGGATAATCTCAGGGTCCTGCCCCAGTTCTGCTTCCTTATTGATGATCAGCGAGACGTTCTCACGGGGCACCACGACCTCTTTGTCGACTGTAAAAACGCCTTTCTGCAGGACCGTGATCGGACTGTTGTTCATTGCCCATTCGATTACTTCTTTGGCGTCAGCATTTTCAAAAAGAACCTTTCCCGTTTCGCTGTTCTCTGCCCGCGAGATGTCGCCGTCGGCAAATATGAAAACCGGCCTCGGCGAATCGACGTATTCTTCGGCGGATAGGAGGCTCAGATCGTAAATCTTATCGATGATGACTTCTTCCGTGTTTCCCGCGCAAATCGCGCTGAGTTTCACCTTCACCTTCAAGTCGGGCAGGGAACCCGGGAAATCCTCCAGCGCCACGGACTGCGGCCAGGACTTTATCTTGCTTTGAACGATTGTCGTTTTAAGCGCTCTTGCTCCATCGGATGCGTCAATGTGAGGGCGCTGGGTAAAACGGGAACCACCCAGGCCATATTCATGGACATGAACTGCCTTCAAATGCTTAAGGGGATTGCCGTATAGAGAGACTTGGTGAACAATCGTGTTCGGAGAACTCCGCACCAGGACGCCTGATTGCCCCATGGTTACTGCCGCAATTAACCTTCTGACCTTTGTGCCTGTGTTCATACCATTTAAATTAACAGGCCTGTTGCTTGGACGCGGGGAGGAGACCACTGTGCCTATATCGAGATTCCTGCAACCCTCTGCAATGACCGGGTAGACCTTATATCCATCGCCAAATAATAACGGGATCTCAACGTTCACGCAGTCAACCAGATCAAGTAAGGCTCGTCCGCAGAATGCATCTGGTTGATCCCCCGCTTCGTCAATACCCGCGTCTACTATGCACCCGCCGTTGATGCCATAGTCACCGTCACTGCGCCCGTCGAAGAAGATCCCCCTGCCGTCCCTGCCGGGCTTCCCGTATAAGCGCCCCAGATTCACCACTTTCACATCATCATGTCCCTGGTTGTAAATGACCGGAATCCTCGGCTTGGAGGGTCTGTCACGCGGCACAGAATCATAGTCCAACCGCACGATCGCGCTCTCGTCGATTATGAGCGCGACGCCGGGGCGCGGGATCGAGATAGGGTTTGTAATGGCGTAGGTTCCACCTCCGAGTACAGTGATCCTGCTGTTCATCATCGCCCATTCCAGAACCTTCAGCAGGTCGGGATCGCCAAATAGGATTTTTCCCGTCTTCCCGTCTATGGCACAGACGGTATCTGCGTCAGCGGACACGAGGATATACCCGGACCTCCCCTCGGCCCCGGCAATCGCCGCGGTTGCCACCAGGAAGATTATAGCCAGCACAGGCAATACGCAGTTCATTTTGCGCGGTCCCATGTTTGTTGTTCCTTATTTTCTTGACGTAAGCTACTCCGGTTCCAAATTCCAACCGCAGGCACAATCCTTCGTAGTTCTTCCCATCACTTCTCCTCTGGTATCTTCACAGCCTCAGGCCAAGTCGTAGCGATTCCGATTCAATAGTATTCACATGATAGCCATTCAGCCGATTATTCATCACGCTCCTATATCTGCCTGCAACTGGCGTTTCAGAAGAAAGGCGGTATCATCTTCTTCTGCGGGTATGGGTTCAGGCTGTGTTGGAGTTGTAGAAGGGCGTGCAACAGGATTCCGACGTTATCACTATTCTCATACAAATCGTTCTTTTCCACGTGTCCCACAAAGATATGTCCCTTCCATAATTCCGCACAAGCAGTATCAGCAACAGTCTCGGCGAACTCCCGCCATTTCTTCTGGTCGGTCAGACGATGCATGGTCAATGCGAATTGAATAACTCGGCCATAGTGGTCCGCAAACAGTCCGTAAGGTGCCGCATAAGGATAGTCTTTTTCCCTATATGCCTTTAACACCTCCGGATCATTCTCGAGAGCTTCCTTGTACTTGAACCAACTCTCATAACCTGTGTAACGTTTCTCCCAGGCCTCCTCGATTACGTCTGCCCAACGTTGAGCCGTTTTGAGATATTTCTTGTCAACCGACTCTGCAGCCCACGCATAAACCTGAGCGGTCACCAAGGGTAGTTCCTGGTAGCCAACATACGGTTTCCAGGTCGCGAGGTATCCGATAGGCAGATTACGCTGACCGGTGATGAGCGTTTTCCTCCTTCGCTCATGAGGTTGGACCGGCTTACCTTCGAGCGTTAGAGAGCAGTAGAACAAACCTTTCTCGTTGTCATAGCCGTACTTGGCGTATGCATCCAGAAGCGCCCGGCCAATCTTTGCCATCTCGTCACTGCCTATCTGCCGACCACTTGTGATAAGCCGATGGGCAAAGGTAGGCACCATCGTCGTGAAATGCGTCTGGTCATCGCGTTTCCACGGTGCCGTGATAGCAGGTGGTGTGCCGGTGGCGGGTATGAGATCCGTTTTCGGATTGCGCTGGGCCCAGTGATACGCAGCTATTTTTTCGCAGTACTGCTTGTATTTCTTGTCCGCCGTTCTTTGCGCGGCTTCGGCCCAGCCTGAAATGAAATTTCCGACCATAAATGTAAACGCCAGACCGCTTTTCTTATCGCTGTGGCGATTCGTTTCTCCCGTCTTTTTGTTTACCACATGCCATTCCCAGATCAGATCCACGTATTCTCTGGCCTTGTTAGGATCGGCCTGCCACCACAGGTCCCAGGCCATGGGCCAGCACCAGAACTCGTGGTACTCACGCTTGTTCCAATCGATCGCGTCAGTGTAAAAGTCCCAATACGTGTGTCCTCCGAGTGCTGGAAAACCTTTGGAATCAACGGCATGGTGCAGTTGGAACCTGATCGCGTCCAAGACCGCCTGAGAATACTTGGGATCACCCGTCACATCGCTCATCAACTCCATTGCCTTGAAAGTAGCCTGATCAAAATACAGATTAGACCCGCCGGGGGAACGGCGTTTTACCCGGCCCCCGAGAATTCGGGGCCCGGTGGTATAATAGAGCTTAGGCTCTTGAAGACATTCCAGTGTTTCTACGCTCAGGTTCGCCGCGAACAGAGGCGAGTCCTTCTGCCCATAACGATCACGACCTTTCTCGATCAGCGTATCCAGCATAGTCCGTACCATCTTTCCATACTCTGGCTCCGCCTGAACATCATGCGCGCACGCCCACACTCCTATACACGCCGCGATGATCACGAATGGGCTTACACGCCTTTTCGTCTCTCTTACAGTCATGAATGTTACCTTCCTTAACCCCTCGTTTCTCTGTTATCTCACTGCCAAGGGACAAGCTTGGCAAGACACGTTATCGCGCGCTCACCAAAGCGTTTTGCTGCACGGCAGCTTTCCCTGGCCACTCCCAATTGACGAGGTCACCACTCCACGCGATACCCAGGGAACAATTCGCATCTACATTGTCCTGGAGCCTCTTTCTCCCGGGACCTCCACCGTGAAAGAACATCAAGTATTTCCCCACCCGGAGTTCTTTTCTTAAGTCCAGCACGAATCCGGCGGTCATCCGTGTCTCTGTCCACTTCCAGTCTTCTGTTCCATGTCCTAACATGATCGTGTACGTCTCATCGCGCCAGCTTTTCAGATCAGAAGATCGCTTGATCCGCATGCCATCTCTCACAGAGTGAATGAGTACATATTCGTCACCTTCGACGAGTACGCAGACGTTTTCACCGCTGTCAGTATGGCCGAAATAGGTCCAGTTCTTGAGATCGTACGACCATGACAGGCCGGTACCCTTCCGGCCGGTAACCGGGTCTCTCTGCTTGAAAAAACACCACCACTTGCCGGATTCATCTTTGTCTTCGAGCAGGTATGGGTCGATCATTCGCCCCATTTCCTCGACGGATACATCCGGACCTCTAACACGCAAGAGTTCCGGTTCACTCCAGGTCAGCAGATTCTTACTGCGCATAATAAATATTCGGGCATCCGAAGTCGCCCATTCGATGCCACCACCCCTTTTGTAACCCGGGCGAGGATAGGTCTGCAGGCAAATGACCCATTCATTCTCGAAGCGTATGACGTTTCCAGGACTTGAATAATTCAAATGCTGTCCCTTCGGTGTAAGAATCTTCGGAGTCGACCAATTCTGCAGGTCGCGGGACGTACTCACAACCGTATAAGAATAAATGTTGTTCTCTTCTTCCGTCTGCACCAGCGTAGAGTACACGTAGAACGTACCTTTGTGATAGATGGCGGTGGGATCACGGAAGGCGTGCATTGAATCCCCACAGATGATGATCGGAGAGTCAGGGATTGAAAGCTTTATTGCTTCCTGTGTATTTGCCTC